>Ga0102591_1000066_pt1 | contig 274107 bp, 238 predicted proteins | sample AraplaCol_mCL_r2_2_FD_76860 | JGI IMG/M metagenome (GOLD analysis project Ga0102591, IMG submission 76860) | Arabidopsis root microbial communities from North Carolina, USA - plate scrape MF_Col_mCL_r2 (SPADES assembly) (version 2) | ecosystem: Host-associated > Plants > Roots > Endosphere... | reverse complement strand
CGCCTCGGCCAGCCGAATAAGCGCGCCGCGCTACCGACCGGATCGGTTCGCGCACCATCATTGCAGGAAGCATCGGCATCGGCATCGGCATCGGCATCGGCATCGGCATCGTTGCCTGTTTTCGGCCGCTTGCGGAAGTGCGGCGCACGACCGGCGCACGACCGGCGCACGACCGGAGCTATACTTCGCGGCGATGCGTCCAGCGCATCTCCACCCAGCACCGCGAGAACCCACCCCATGACCGAAGCCACCGCTCTTACGCCCGACGAATTCCAGGAGCTCGACGATCTGCTGGACGACCTGCGCCAGCGCGCTGAGGAAATCCCACAATGGGAATTCTGCGACGGCTTTCTTACGGCCCTGGTCTGCACGCGCCGCCGCATCCCCGCTTCCGACTACCTGCCCATGCTGCTGGGAGACGGTGCTGTGCTCGACGTGCCCGAGGGCAGCCCGCTGCCGTTGCTGCCCGCGTTCCACGACGCGGCCCAGCAGACCCGTTTCATGGCGCTGTGGCAGCGCCGATGGAATGAGGTGGAGCACCAGCTCGACCAGCCCGTGGAGACACTGGAGGATGACCAAACCTTCTATCCTGAGGCAATGGACATCCGCGGCGCCGTCTTGAGCCTGCCCCACGAAGAGCGCCCTGAGATGGATGGGCGGGAAATTCCGTCGTTTGGCCAAGTGTGGGCGCTGGGCTTCATGTTCGTGGTGGAGAACTGGCCCGAGGAATGGGCCGCCCCGCGCGACAAGGAGGTAGCCCAGTGGCTGGACGACGCGCTCGAAAGCATCGTCGCCCTGACCGAGGACGACACCGGCGAGCCCGAAGTCCGCATGTACAGCGAAGATGGCCCGCCCAGCACGAGCCGGGCGCGCCTGGAAACCTTTGGCGAGGCGATCTGGGCGGTCTACGACTTGCGCCAGATCTGGAAGAGCCTGGGCCCGCGCGTGGAGGCTGTGGTGACAGGCGACCAGCCCGGCCGCAACGACCCGTGCCCTTGCGGCAGCGGCAAGAAGTTCAAGAAGTGCCACGGAGGATAAGGGCAAGCCGCTGTCTTGCAGTGGTCAGCTGCACGTGGCAGGTCGGCGCGACGTCTGCCTGATTACCCGGGGCCCCTCCGGCCCTTCAGAAGGCAACTAGCATTTCGCCTTCTTGGCCTGCCCCGGTGGGCAACCGCCATTTCCCTTGCCGCGGCCGGTGTAGTACTTCTCGCCTTTGGGGCCGTTGTGCTTGCGCCAGTAATCCGGATCGCGATACTCCCCGCCATCCCAGTAGTAGCCCCTGCTATCTCGGCTGCCAAAGGTGATGCTGACACCGGGCGCGTGGATGCTCGTATTTCCAACGAAGACATTGACATCAGCCGCGCTCGCGGCCCAACCGCTGCATGCGAGCGTAATCGCAACGACAGATTTCTTCACGGAAGCTCCTTGTTGTGGGGAGAAAGAAGGAAACCATCGATACTACCTTGGGTTGCATATCGGGCGTCAATGGCAATGCCCAAACCGGAGCTCGCCATTGTGGGCGGGGGGCAACTCCATGCGACGTTACAACTGGCACGTTCGCGTTCTCTTCGGATTTCGCGCGTATCGCGCTTTGATATTCGGGACAATTTTTCTCGAGATATCCCGCGTCTAAACTCAGGCGCTCGAACTTCGGAGCCAGCTTAACGGCGAATACGGCTGTTTCATTCCTGTTACAGATCGTTGCAATGCCGCCCCGTTGCCGCGAACGCGCTTCCCCTATGCTGCAGGCTCCATCGAGCCCTGAGGAGGGTCAAAAAAATGATAACGAGAAGCCAGCTTAATCTAAAGAGAATATTCGCCGTTTTGCCGGTGCCCTTTATCGTGGTTGCGTGCGGTGGCGGTGACGGAAGCAGCAGCGACAACGCACCGACTAATGGCACCCTGCATGTGGCAATGACCGATGCCCCGTCCTGCGGTTTTGATCACGTCTATGTCACGGTCAACAAGGTGCGGGTGAACAGCAGCAGCAATGCCGGGGACAACGACAGTGGCTGGACGGACATCACGCTGCCCGCGCCGCAAAAGGTGGACCTGCTCTCTCTTACCAACGGCGTGTTGTTCGACATTGGCCGCGCACCCTTACCCGCTGGCCAGTACCAACAGGTGCGCCTGGTGCTGAACGCGAACCAAGGCAATTCCCTGGCCAACTCCCTGGTCGTCTCGGGTACGACGAACGAGGTGCCTCTGGCCACGCCGAGCGCCACCCAGAGCGGGTACAAGATCATTCAGCCGTTTACGGTGCCTGCGAACACGCTGGTTGACCTGATTCTTGACTTCAATGCTTGCAAGTCGATTGTCCAGCAGGGCAATGGCTCATACAGCCTGAAGCCGGTAGTTACCGCCACGCCGTTGACCGTGAGCGGCACGATCTCCGGATTCGTGCCTGCCGCACAGGCTGGCGCCACGGTCTACGCAGAGCAGAATGGCCAGGTCATTCGCGGCACAGTAGCCGATGGCAATGGGCAGTTCGTCCTGACGCCGCTTATCCAAAGCAGCACCAACGGCACCTATGACATAGTGGTTGTCGACAATAAGCTGCCGTCCGGCCATGCAACCGGCATTATCCGTAATGTGCCAGTTACGGCGAGCGCGACGACCACGGTATCGACCTCGGGCGCCCCCATCACACTGCCAACGTCCGTCACCAACACTGTGTCCGGCACGGCCACGGCATCGGCACAGGCGTCGGTACGCGCGCTGCAGAGTATTAACTCGGTGTCGTACGAAATTGCCTCGGCGAACGCCAACCTTGATACTGGCGCGTATTCGCTGACGTTACCGGCCGCGGCGCCAATGGTCGGCACATATAGCCCGACACTGCCAATCGCCCTGACGGCCGCATCGGTTGCCGGACAGTATTCGGTGCAGGCGACGAGCGCGTCCGGTGCGACGCAGACCAGTGCAGCGAACGTTTCCGGCGGCGGCCAGAGCGGCGTGAACTTTAATTTCTAACCCAGTGTGAAGAGGGGCGTCAGCCTTCCTAACCCCGGTCCTGCGGCCCGTCCCCAGGGCGGGCCGGGCAACAACTTCTGTCCGCCGGGCCAAGCGAAGAAAGGCAACTGCTGATCCGGCCCGCTTCAACGTACTAAGGCCGGCGATACAGGCCGGCCTTTCCTCTACCCAATGCGAGTGCAAACGAGAAGCGACTGCCTCAGTGCAACCATTCGTAACACGAGCAGCCATAACTGGCCGTCATCGCCTTCAACGCTTTGAGTGACCGTACCTGCTCGGCCAACGCTTCGCGCAATCGAATGACTTCCTCGGCCGATGGGGGTCCAAGGCGGGCGAAACACCGCTGCAACGCCCGCAAGCCTTGGCGAGCCGTCTAATTTTCTGAGGCGGGCGCGACCGAGACCGCCACCGCTTCGGTGTAGACCGCCTGGACCCGATCGCCCTTCTTTACGGTTGTCATATGATCCGGATCGCTCACCTTCAAATCGACAAGATTGCCCCGTGGGCCTTTGACCGTTATGGTCTGCGCCTCACGATTTACGGCGACGACCTGCGATACAACGGTAACCTCGCGCCCCACCGTTCCGCCCGGGCGCTCGCCGGGCTGTGAGCGTTCGGAAATCTCCTTTTCCTTCATGGAAGCCGCGCCGCTCCCCTTCTTCAGGCTGACTGTCAGCGCCTCCCGATAAGACACCGTCACTTTGTCTCCCAACTTCAATTGTTCGAAGTTGCGGGCCTCGGGTCCGACGGTCATCTCGACGGTCTTTCCCTGTGGTGTCTTGAGGGACAGTTTGCGATTCGCTGCATCGATGGCGGTGATAACGGCTGTCGCGGTTACCATCCCCGTCGCCGTCGCCTGACCCGGCGATCGAGTCACATCCGTTTTTACGTCAGGCTGTGCCTGCGCCAGCACGGCGGTCGACAGCCCAAGAGCACTGAAAATGGAAAGTAGCAACATCTTCTTCATCACGGTACTCCTTTGGACATCGGTGAAGGTCAGACCGATCCGATCTGGATTCTAGGCTTTCATCTCTGGTTCACTAATGGCCTTTAGACCTACCAGATCCGCCCTCGCACGATCTTGCATCACTTTCTCGCCCGACTATGCTGTAACAGGGGAAATCACATTGCATCCCAGGACTTTGTTTATGCATCAATCATTTCCACATTTGAGAAAGTGGGTAGCCGAGTTATCGCTCCTGGTGCTCGCTCTCGTTGTCGAAAGCAGCCTGGCGGCCGAGTTCGGAACCACGGAAGGCCCTGAGCCGGACAACATTCTGGAACTGGCCGAATTTTTGCGTCGAGATCCTTACGACCTCGAACTTCTGATTAGCTTCGGGACATCCAAGGGCGGCTCGGCCGGGCATCTTGCACTGGCGGTACGCAGCGATGGAGCAGCCGACGAAACGGTGTATTCCGCAAATTTCTACGCCGACCGTGCACCTGAACATGAAGGTCGCTTCTACACTAAGGAATTGGTGGTCGGTGTTCCCAAGATGGAGTATTTGTTCAAGACGACTTCATCGCTGGATGCTCTTGCGGTCTTTGGCCTCGACTACGGCGAAGTTTATAAGCGCTCGGTCATCGGTATACGGGTCTTCGGCATGCCATCCTCCGAGAAACAAGCGTTGGTTTCATACTTCTCGCGTATCAACGGCGACTATCACCGGCACGCGAATAACGCGGAGTATCACCACGGCGAGGTCAAGTACGACTATCTGAGACTGAACTGTGCAAAGGTTATTGGCGCAGCGTTCAAGTTCGGCGCAGGCTATGAACGCCTTGAGGTCAACGATCCTCAGCTACTCCGTGGTCGGCGCGTCGTTGCGGCGGCGACAGCAAATGTCCCTACCGAAATGGCCCTGAAATTGATGGAGCAGTGGAATCTGCGTCAATACAAGATGGATGTGGTTCTATACAAGAAATTCGAAGCATCGGAATATATTGAACCGCGTGAAGATCCAAAAGTTGCCTTCAAAAATCTGCCCGACCGCTTTCCGTCGGTGTTATCACTCGATTTCCGAAGAGAGCAAGGTGAGTATCGCGATTTTGACAACCTCTTTGCCATGTACTTGCTCTACAACCTCGGCCGTTTTAGCGTGCGCATTGACGAAGCGACTAAGCGACTTCGAATCGAAAAAGAGAAAGAACCCATGACGTATGCCGACGCAGTCTCTCTTGCAAAGACAGCGGCGAAGTCCGATAGCGAAAATTACCGCCGTCGCGCCCTGTTCCAACCCGCGGGAATCCGGATCGGCGAACCGGCAAGTAACAGGCATCTATATCACTTTCCGGATATCGACTCGGGTCCGGCGCTCCGCTAACACCGGGGGGACGGCGGGGAGCGCAATGGCGGCATGTTGCAGTTGGTGGGGATCGCTCGGTCAAAGTCTTTCAGCGAGCGCTACGACGAAGCCAGAGAAAGCCCAACACACCGACGATCGGCCCCGGCAGGAGAAGCCAGGAGATCTTCATACCGAGATCGCCCAGCAGTGTGGAGACCAGCGCGATAGACCCCACAGTCAGCGCAAATCCGATCGAGTTCTGGATCGCCAGCGCGCCACCGATCAATGCCGGCGGGCATGCCTTGGCCGCGAGCGCCGAAAACTGTGGAGAGTCGGCCACGACTGCGGCGCCCCACACCAGGAAGAACAGCAGCAGCCAACCAGGCGACAGCGTATCGGCGGCCACTGGCAGTAGCAGGCAACACACACCGGAAATGACCAGCGCGGTCAGCGCGACGTTGGCACTTCCCACCCAACGCGTCAGCCATCCACCGAAGACGCACCCGAAGGCGCCGATACCGATCACGGCAAACGCAAGTGCGGAAACGCCCTGCCCCCCAAACTGGGCAGGAAGCGACGTGCGCGCGATGAGCATGGGTACCATCGTCCAGAACGCGTAGAGCTCCCACATATGCCCGAAGTAGCCCACGGCAACAGCGCGAAACTGGCGGGCTCGAAAGGCTTGCAACGGATTTCCTGGATTCGGTCCGTCAGCACGACGCGCCGGCAAGTGCGGGCCATTGCCCAGGTAGATGACCATACCGGCTGCAATGCACGCCAGCACAGACGATCCCGCCATCACGAGTTGCCACGGCCACTGCGCCGCGACAATGCGCAACCCGTGCGGCAAGGCGGTTCCCAGGGTCAGCATGCCTACCAGCAACGCGAGCGCGGCGCCTGCTCTCTCGGGGGCCCACCCAATCATCAGTTTCATCCCGATCGGGTAAATGCCGGCAAGACAAATACCCACGGCGAACCGAAGTCCGATTGCCGCCGTGAAGTCCCCGGACAAGCAGGCAAACCAGGCATTGAAGGCGGCGCCCAGCAACGCCGAAATACAAAAAATACGACTCGCGGAAAACCTGTCAGCCAGACCGAACAGTGCAAACACAAGCGTGCCAAGGATGAAACCACTCTGGACGGCTGCCGTGAGCATGCCAATATTCGCGGCGGTCAGCCCCCATGCCCTGGCGAGGTCATCGGCAGCGCTATTGGCGCTGAACCACAAGGATGTGCCAAACAATTGGGCCGTGGCAATCGCCAGTACGGGATTGAGACGAGACGTCCGCGATCTCGAGGCGGTATTCGATGGGTGAATCATGTTCTGAAAATGCATGCGGCGCTGGCTCCCGACGCGAACTGCATCGCAAGCCAGCGCAGACATGGATAATTCTAGGGGAAGGAAATGTGTCGCGATGGGGAGTTACTGCCTGCTCACTCCATCCGGGTCACTGCGCTGATCGACCTTGGTACCCGCATCAAGCCAACATGCTCGAATCCCAGCTTTTCGTGCGGACGAATGAAGCTGGCATTTCCAGCCTCAATGGCGCCAACCATGATGTGCTCGCCTGACGAAGCCGCCGGCTTCCACTGCCAATGGTTCCGGCGCTGGGCCGCGCGCCAAAGTTGCATTACAATGCGAACCATTCTCATTTACTGAACGCGCCCCGTACTCGACTTATCCGGGCGTAGCAGGCCAAACGTGTCTTCGTCCGATCTCGCGCAGCGTCAAGAACTCGAGGCTCTCTACAGCGGCCACCATGGATGGCTCCACCGCTGGCTGCAGGGCAAGCTGGGGTGCGCGCACCATGCCGCGGACGTGGCGCAAGACACATTCGTGCGGATTATCAGCTCGCGTGATGCATTGCTTGGCATTGACCAGCCGCGCGCTTACCTGACCACCATTGCCAAGCGTCTCCTGATCGATCGGTCACGCCGGCAACTGGTGGAGCAGGCTTATCTGGCTGAGATCGCGCTCATTGCCGATACGCTGCCCGGCTACCCCTCCCCGGAAGAGATTGCCATGGCCGTCGAGGCCCTGGCCCAGATTGCCGATGCGCTCGAAGGCGCGCCGGCGCGCGTGCGGGAAGCGTTCCTGCGCCACTATCTCGATGATCAGACACAGGCAGACATCGCCGTAGACATGGGCGTTTCCGAGCGCATGGTGCGGAAGTATCTCGTGCAGGCGCTGCTGCATTGCCGGGCCCGATGCGCTGCCCTGGCGGATCACCCACTGTGAACATGCCGCATCGCTCGACTGCCGAACGCACCCCCGCATCATCCGAAGACCTGCTGCTGGAGCAAGCTGCGGAATGGATCGTCGCGCTTTCATCCGACGACCCCAACGAACGTGAACAGGCGCGTGCGGATTTCGAGAGATGGAAGCGCGCCGATCCTCGTCACGCGGCGGCCGCAGCAAGTTTCGAGCACCTGCTCGGGAAGGTTCGCGGCGTGCGCAACAGCACAGCGGGCTCTGGACGGCCAGCGCGCTCGGCGCTTGACGCCGCGGGTGCCGGCGTGCGCCGTCAGCAGCGGCTCAAGCGCGCCGGCATGGCGCTGGTCTTTGCCTGTCTCGTCGTCATGCCCGCGTGGCTGGGCTTTCATGCCTGGCCGCCCGCCTACCTGCTTGCCGATATCCGCACCGCTTCTGGCGAATGGAAGACGCACACGCTGATCGACGGTAGCCGCATCACGCTCCGCAGCGGGAGCGCCGTCAACCTGCGCTACGACGCGGCGCGCCGGGTCGTGGAACTCGTACAAGGCGAAATACTGGTGGACGTGGCCAAGGATGCCGCCCGTCCGTTCGTGGTGGAGACCGCCGACGGGAGCATGCGGGCGCTAGGCACCCGGTTCGTCGTGGATCGCGAGGCTGACGCCACGGTACTCGACGTCATCGAATCCAGAGTCCTGGCCCAAACGCCACGCCAGCGTCAGACCGGGGAGCGCGAAGGGACCGCCGTACAGGCGGGCGAGCGCGTGCGGATCACGCCGGATGGCATCGGTCCGGTGGAGTCCATCGATGCGCGCAGTCTTGACGATGCCTGGCGGCATCATCAGCTTGTGGTCAATGACCGCCCGCTGGCCGATGTGCTCGACGAACTGGCGCGTAGCCGACGGGGCGGGCTGTACTTCGACCGCGGCGCAGTAACCGGTATCCGCGTCAATGCCGTCCTGCCGCTGGACGATACGGACCGCGCGCTGCAGCTACTGGCAATCAACTACCCCGCCCTGCGCATCCGGACACTGACGCCCTACCTCGTGTACATCGACATGCCCGCCGCATCGGTCCGATAAACTTTTTCTTCGAACCGGTTCCGCATTCGGATCTTCATGCGTCAAGGCCATGAGAGATCACGAATCGAGGAACCGCAAGCATGTCCGCAACACCGCACCGCAACGCCCGCTTCCGGCGCCCAGCCCTGACCGTTGCACGCCGCCATATGCGGCTGACCCCGCTAGCCGTGGCGGCCCACCTGAGCTTTGCCGCCGCGCTCTGGCTTGCCACGCCGGCCCCCGCGAGCGCACAGACCACTGCGCAGGCCACGCGGTATGACATTCCCGCCGGGCCGCTGGCAACATCGCTGAACCGCTTCGCGCAGCAATCCGGCGTATCGATCGTGATGGACGCCGGACAGTTGCACGGCATGCAGGCGCCGGCGCTGCACGGCAGCTATGGTCGCGAAGAGGGATTCGAGCACCTGTTGCGCGGCAGCGGCTACACCGCCGTACCGACTTCGGCGGGCTACGTACTGCGCAAGGTGGCAAGCACCGGCGATGCGGCTCATGGCGCAACGCTGCCCGAAGTCGTCGTCCAGGCTGGAGGCATGAGCGGTACTACCGAGGGCACCGGCTCCTACACCGACTCCGGGCCGGTCAGCACGGCCACCAAGCTTGAGCTGGCGCTGCGCGAGACGCCGCAGGCGGTCACCGTCATCACGAATCAACGCATACAGGATCAGGGCCTGGCAACGGTCAACGACGTGGTGCAGACCGCTCCGGGTCTCACGTTCCGGCGTTTCGGGCCAGAGCGCGCCTCTTTCTATTCACGCGGCCTGTATGTGGACAACATCATGTACGACGGCCTGCCCGTGGGCCTGGACAGTTCCAACCTGTCGCAAGACCTGCTGGCCACCGACATGGCGATCTACGACCGTGTGGAGATCGTACGTGGCGCCACCGGCCTGGTGCAGGGCGCAGGCAACCCATCGGCGGCCATCAATCTTGTGCGCAAGCGGCCGACCAAGGTGCCGCAGGTGTCCGTCGGTGTGAAGGCTGGCAGTTGGGACCGCTATCGCGCGGAGGTGGATGCCTCCGGCCCGCTGTCGGAGGACGGCACCCTGCGCGGTCGCGCGGTGATCGCGGCACAGGACTACGGTAGCTACAAGCGTGGCGAAAACAGTAACGGCCAGACGTTCTACGGCATCCTGGAGAAAGATCTTGGGCCCGCCACCACGCTCACGTTGAGCGGACTGCATCAGGAAAGCCGACTGCACGGCAACGGCTTCACCGGTCTGCCCGTAGCGCGCGACGGCAGCGATCTCGGACTTCCGCGGTCCACCTCCTACGCCAACGACTGGGAATACTGGAACAAGACCACGAACTCCGGTTTCATCGGACTCGACCACCGATTCGACAACGGCTGGCGCATGCACCTCTCGGCCTACTACGCGCAGGCCGATGTCGACATGGAGGGCCATTACCTTAGCTACAGCTACGCCACTGGCAATTACAGCCAGCTGGGTGCGCGCAATGCACACCGGGAGAAGCAAAGCAGCGCGGATGTGTATGCCAATGGCCCCTTCGAACTGCTGGGCCGCAAGCACGAGCTGGTACTGGGCGCCAGCTACCGCAACGTCGATTTCAACGGCAATAGCCGCCAGGGCCTGGTGCTCAACAGCAACCTCAACCTCTACAACTTCAATCCGGGTGCCGTCGCAGATCCGAACATTCCGCTACGGGACTGGATGGACGCAAGGATCAGCCAGCAAAGCCTTTATGCCACCACGCGCCTGAATCTGGCCGATCGCCTGAAACTGATTCTGGGCGGGCGGCTGGACTGGTTCGACTACAACGACACCGTCAACACTTATCCGAACTTCAACGCCAACACGCCATCCGTCAGTGCGCACAACCGATACAGCGTCAATAACCAACTGACGAAATATGCGGGCCTGGTCTTCGACCTTAATGCCCACCACTCGCTCTACGCCAGCTACACCGATATCTTCAAACCCCAGAATTATCTGGATGCCAGCAACAAGCTGCTGGACCCGGTGGTGGGCAAGAACTACGAAATCGGTATCAAGGGCGAGTACTTCGAAGGTGCGTTGAATGCCTCGGCAGCAGTGTTCCGCATCGACCAGAACAACCGTGCCTTCCGCAGCGCCGATCAGACCCAGTGCGCCAGCTACCCGACCGTAGTGTGCTACTCGGCCGCCGGCGAGGTGCGCAGCCAGGGCGTGGAGTTCGAAGTGCAAGGCGCCATCACGCCCAACTGGCAGGTGGGGGCTGGCTACACCGTGGCGATTGCGCGCTATCGCAAGGACGCCACAGCCAGCAACGTGGGCGCGATCTTCGACACCGACACGCCACGGCACCTGTTCAAGCTGTCCACCATGTACCGGCTGCGCGGCCCATTGCAGGGCTGGCGCATTGGTGGTTCGATCTACGGGCAGGACTCCATTTACAACCAGGGCACCACGAGCGGTGTGCCATTCCGCATCGCCCAAGGTGCCTACACCCTGGTCGATCTGGTAGTGGGATGGCAGCCGATACCGAAGCTGGACTTGCAACTCAACATCAATAACCTCTTTAACAGGCGGTACTACAACGCGCTGTCCGGCAGCGTCAGTTTCCCGAGCAACGTCTATGGCGAGCCGCGCAATGCGATGCTGTCCGCGCGCTACCAGTTCTGATGCGGGGCCGCATGCGTGGCGCGCTGGTGGTGCTGCACCGCTGGTGTGGCCTCTTCATCGCTGGTTTCCTGTTTATCGCCGGCCTGACCGGCGCGGTGATCGCCTGGGATCATGAACTCGACGAATGGGTGAATCCCCGGCTGTTCCAGGCCACCTCCGGTGCGACGGAAAGCCCGCTTCCGCCTCTTGAGCTGGCGCGCCGCATCGAGGCGGAGGAGCCGCGACTGCGGGTCAGCTTCCTGCCGCTGACGCTGGAGCCCGGTCATACGGCCATGCTGGGTGTTGCCGCGCGCATTGACCCCGCCACCGGCGCGCCATACGCCCTTGGCTTCAACCAGGTGGCGGTGGACCCGGCCAGCGGCCACGTGCAGGGGCGGCGTCAATGGGGCCAGATATCGCTATCGCGCGAGAACCTGCTGCCCTTCCTCTACAAGCTGCACTACACCATGCACATTCCCAAGGGCTGGGGTATCGATATTGGCGTGTGGCTGATGGGCGTGGTGTCCGCTGTCTGGATTGTGGACTGCTTCCTGGCGCTATATGTCTCGTTTCCCAGCGCGCGCGCCTGGCGTAAATCGCTGACCTTCCGATTGCGCCAGGGCGGATTCAAACTCAATTTCGATATCCACCGCTCCGGCGGCGTCTGGGTGTGGGGTCTGCTGCTGATGCTGGCGGTGACCTCGGTCTCGCTGAATCTGGGAACGCAAGTCATGCGACCGCTCGTGTCGGTTTTCTCTCCGTTGACGCCCTCGCCATTCCAGGTGCGCCAAGGCAGTCGCGAGCGGGAAATTGCCGAGCCGATACTGAGCCGCGAGCAGGCCATCGCGGCAGCCGAGGCCGAAGGTCGCCGCCGCGGCTGGACCCGTCCTGCGGGGTCCATCTTCTATGCTCAACGCTTCAGCATCTACGGCGTGGCGTTCTTCACACCGGAAGACGACCGGGATGACGACGGCATGGGGAACGAGGTCCTCTATCTGGACGGGAATACCGGTGCGATCCTCGGCGAGAAGGTGCCGGGGCAAGGCACTGCGGGCGACATTTTCATGCAGGCGCAGTTGCCACTTCACTCTGGTCGTCTACTGGGCATGCCGGGACGCGTGCTGATGTCGATCATGGGAATCCTTGTGGCGGCGCTCAGCGCGACCGGCCTCGTGATCTGGATGCGCAAGCGTAGAGCGCGCAGGACGAATCGCCTTCGGTCGTAGGTGGCCACGGGCCATCGGCATGTAGCCGCAACACAACCCGCTTCAAGTTCGCCTCCGGGGGTGGCCGTCCGCTTTGGGTCGAGGGTGTGTGAAAACGCCCGAACGTCCATGGACTTACCTGGGCCACAGTGGGCGCGAATCGGAGAGCTACCGTCCACCCCCCCGAAAGGAACGAGCGCACCTGCTCGGAGGTGTCTGACGAAAATCATCAGATTGACCCGGTCGAGCGAGGCCCACAAGCGCTCTCAGTGCTGTGCAAAAATCGGAGAAATTCCTTCCTGACCAATCAATCGCCCCTTCTCGAGATCAAACGGAATCACCGAAAGCTTCAGTTCTGGCCCCATTTGAAACTCGGGTAGTGGTTTTAAGAAAGCTCGTCGCCGCGGATAGATCAGAAAAAGCTCGCCACTGCCGCCCAAGTACTTATGACCATACGCGAACAGCTGATAAAAGTCAGCCTGACTGAGCCCATATTTATTGGCTTTCCTCTCACCGTTCACCAGTTTCCACTTCGTGTCCAGCACCCATCGCTTCTCACCCTGGGTAATAACGAAGTCGGGCCGAAGTTGGAACATGCCATGCCCTTCGTGAACGCATAGATATTGGCTGCGGACTTGGGCACTTAACCGAGCGCCTTCAGCGAGTTGCTTCGTAAGCATCGTCTCCACGTAGCGCTCGAAGAGCTTTTCCATCGGAAAGAGAAGGCTGATGCCAAGCCATCCGCCGGTGGTCGAGAGTGGCATCTGCTGCGATAGCACTAGTTCGCACCAAGGCTTCAATGTTTGGTAGTGAGCCATCAACCGATCCGTACGCCAGCGTTGGAAGTCTTGTGCGGCGTTGCGACTTGGCGGGACCTCTTGAAAGAGGCTTCGCAACTCTTGGGCTAGGCGCCAACTCGTGGGGCTCTTGGTGGTGCGGCATGCGAGCTCGACGGCTAGCCTGAGTAGGCGATTCTCGGCGCGGTCGTGGATGAAGACATCGTGGAGAATCTGGAAAACGTGCTGCTTCCCGGGCGATTGTCGGACTTGTTGTGAGACGTTGAGTTGGCCTCTCAAGAAGCGTTCGGAGTCTTCGACGCGCACGTAGTCTGACCGGACGCCGCGCTTGACGAGACGGTCTAGGGCGGCCAGGAATTGGGCGATGACCCATTCGCTTAGGGGTGCGTCGAAGCGCTCTAGTGCCGTTTCGCTACCTTCCCGCACGGGTAGGTCAAGGGCCGCGGTAATCATTCGTTGCAGCAGTGCCCGGCTGCCGGGGAGTGTGTCGGCGCTCTCCTCATGTTTAGGGAGAATTTCCAGCACTGTTCCGCAAGGTGTTTCTAGCACTCCTACGTAGTTGTCTAGGCGGAGCCAGCGGCGGTCATCGATCTGAACCAACGATGCGCCGGCCGCGCTCATCCCTGAATTGAGTCGACAGAGCCAGTCGAACGCCGTAGCTGAGACTTGGGCGCGGTCGAGTGACGGGTTCGGGACTGGATCGGTCGTGAGCCTTGCATACTCGCGGACCGTAATGTGCTGGGTCACGATTCCGAGCCGGTGTCACCGATCAAGCCGACATAGGCTTCACGGACGAAAAACGCGTCTTCGTTGATGATCCATCGCTGGTTCTGGTCGCCGAAAGAAACGTCGTCACCAAATAGTTCGGATACCTTGCTCACTGGTTTGTCGATGAATCGGTGAGTTGCCACGGACTTCCGATGATCGTTGAGGACCCATTGGATGCGCTGCCAATCTTCGAAGAAGTACTCCTGCAGCAGTGGCAGGATGCACGTTCGGAAAATGGCTCCAAGTTCACGAAGTGTCGGAGTGTCGACCAGGGGCATGAAGTACGCATGGCCGATGCAATGATCCCGATCCAACAGAATCTCGATACGGGCGTTGATTACACTCAAGATCGATGCGACGCTGACACCGGCCACATCGACTTCTACCAAAAGTTCTGGGCGAGGTGGCATCTCGCGGAAATTGAATCGGCGGCGTAGCGCCAGGTCCAATGATGCAAGCGATCGATCGGCCGTATTCATTGTCCCGATGATATGGAGATTTGCGGGGACGCTGAAACGATTCTTCGAATATGGAAGGGTCACCTCCAACGCCTCGTCATTCCCTGACCGCTTCGAAGGTTCGATCAGGGTGATGAGGTCTCCGAATACCCGAGAGACGTTGCCTCGATTGATCTCATCAATGATCAACACTCTCGCGTCGCGAGTGGCCGCCTGATCGAGCGGATCCACCGGTGCTGCTTCGCCGTCGACCATCCGCTGCACAAGCGCAGGGAGAATATTGTTGTAGCCGTTGACAATAAACGGCTCGAGCGTGGTATCGGGAAGCTTGTCGAAGACTCGCTTCTCTTTGATATCTTCGATAGTTAGTTGGCCTCGGCGAACATGTTCGGCAAGCGTTCCAAGCATACGCATGCCGATGTCGAGTTGATTTCCTTTTGGCTTTCGGAGTTCCAGAACGTCTTGGCTGGCCTTCGTTATCACGTAGCCGCTGCCGAATGACTCGCCCTCCTGGAATGGCTTACGCTGACCGGACTTAGTGTTCAGGAGCGTCGCCAGCTTCTCGATATTCAAGGAGCCTGGGTATAGCTGGTACACGGTCATTTGGGAAAACTGCTTCGCCGTCAGTTGGTCGAAGGGTAGCGAGGGCTTATAGATGCGAAGCCACTTCACCGTGCGACATTGTCCGTAGTCGTCGCCCTGCGCGTCGCGGTTCAGCGTCTTGTACTCGCCAGTGAATTGCCCGATCGCCCGGAATTTCATGTTGCCGTCGGTGACAACGATCAAATCGCCGACCTTCATCTTGAGGACGAAGGTAGTGACGGCGGTTACTGCATAGTCGTCGCTGGAAAGGGTACTTCCCGCCGCCTGGAACCGTTCGTAGATGTCCTTGCGCGTCCGGGCTCCGGTGAAATCGATAGTTTGGCCGTAGCCAAGTAGCGCGTAACCATTCGCTATGCACTCTTCGAAGATCCCGGCATCGCTTCCGAGCGTATTTCCGAGCGACATCTTCCACACCGTCCTGCCTGCGAGATCGAGTGGCGCCGCGGCCTTCTCGGTTACCTGCACGGCGGCGGACTCGCAAAGTAGCTTGAAGACGCCGTCCGCAACCTCGTATTTCAGTGTCTCGTCCTCATCCGTAGTGGCCCGAAGTCCCTCTACGAAATCTTCGTAGCTGAAGCTTTGGTGGAAGGTTACGAACCGAATATGCCCGGAGTCGCTCAGTGTGTCGAAGCGGGCTTTGAGCGCCTTGCGGTTCCGAATGTTCGCTGCCAGATACTCGGGCGCCAGAATCTCAAGAGCAGCATTAATCGTTTCATAGGTCTTGCCGGTGCCCGGCGGGCCATAGAGGATTTGATTAAGCGGGGGATTCGAGGGCATGTGCGAGGCCGGAGTATGCGAGCGAGTAGCCCCGTAGCAAAAACGGATCTGCGGGGAGCGAGTGACTAACCGAGGCTGAAACTAAGTGCGACTGAAGCGGATCTGCTAGGTAGTACTGACCCAAGCCGAGTCTTGGATTATAGAACGGTTCTATTTCTGCACCGGAATTGTACCGCTCGATGATGTGGTCGTTTCCGGACGCAGGGGCGGAGATTCACCACTGGTGGCTTCGCACGCCAGCCCAAGGTGAAAGGCTGGCGCTTTCATTGAAAACTACGCTACCGGTGAATGGAGTATCTTGCCAACTCTACGGTCTAGTACCACCCCGCCACATCCGATTGATGTCCTCAAAGCTGATCTCTATTATCTCCAACGGCCAATCACTACCGTCTCCTGGGCAATTTGAACCCGCCGTACCATGGTGGAGTTTTACTAAAACAGTATTGGCCGCGACAGCTCTGACACTGGTGCGTGACCGGCTGCTCGATCTGGATGCTTTACTTCCCGAGAAAGCGTTCACCTTGCGCCAACTCCTGCGGCACGAGGCCGGCCTAGCAGACTATGGCGAGCTTCCCGAGTACCACGCTGCCGTTGCGAACCATGAAGCCGCATGGTCACCGGCGGAGATGATGCGCCGTCTTGACGGCCACCAGCTTCGATACGCACCCGGCGCTGGCTGGCGCTACTCGAATGTTGGCTACATGCTCGTAGTAAGGCTCATCGAATCTGCGACAGACCTGCCGCTGGACGAAGCCGTCAGGCGGCAGGTCTTGGCGCCTCTCGATATCTCGACGGCCCGCTTTGCCACGGAGCGCACGGATCCCCACCGGGATTACCTCGGCAATTCCTTGAAATACGACCCTTCCTGGGTCTATCACGGATTGCTGATCGGGCCCATTTCACAAGCCGCTCTTCTCCTGGATCGTCTGCTCGCAGGAGAGCTTCTTCCCGCCAACTTGCTTCGGGATATGCAGGAGACCCGGGGCCTGGGTGGCCCGATTGCCGGGCGCCCCTGGATTTCGCCAGGATACGCCTTGGGTCTTATGCGAGGCGTTGTTAATGGCGGCCTGACCCTCACCGGACATACCGGATGTGGACCCGGAAGCGTGATGGCGGTCTACCGTGGCGCCGTTGGTGAAGCCGCGGCCTGCTGCGCAGTTTTCTCCCCGGGTTCAAACGAGGGGGATATCGAAGCCCTCGTTGTTGAGCAAATACGTCGGGCGCTGAAATCAACTTGCTGAGGAGATACGTTGATCCGCCCAATATCCATCATTTCTCGTGTGCATCTCGAAGCCAGCTCACGCCTCGGCGGCAACAGGCAGCCGAAACGGCGCACCGAGTCGGTTGAACGCATTCATTGCGGCGATCGTGATCGTTAAGTCGACGAGGTCTTTGGGCGTGAATGCCGCCGAGGCCGCGGCATACGCTTCATCCGAGGCATGCGTTTCGCTGACGCGGGTCACTTCCTCTGCCCAGGCCAGCGCGGCGCATTCCTGGTCGGAGAACAGATGGTGCACCTCATCCCAGACCGGTATTAACGTGATCTTGTCGATCGACATGGTTTTCCGAAGATCGCGGCTGTGCATGTCGATGCAGTGGGCGCAGCCGTTGATCTGCGAAACGCGAAGAAACACAAGGTGGACAAGTTCTTCCGGCAGGTTCGTCTTCCTGGTTACATAGTGGTGGATACCAAATAGTGCCTTCGCGCCGTCAGGTGCGATGTCTTGCCAGTTCAAGCGGGTCATCTCGGTCCTTTCCTGTCGTTGAGGGACGTAAAGAGCAGTCAGGGCGCACGGTCCGTATATCGACGCCGGGCGCGGAACATGTCATAAAGCCACGTTACTCCGCCGGGCATTGGAGCAACAGACCCAAAAACTGCCAAAACGACTGATCCAACATGACCGACCCGAATGCGCCCGCTACGCTTTCCATCCAGGTGGACCGTGCCACAGCCGTGCCCATCGGCGACCAGATCCATGCGAGCCTGCGACAGGCAATCGTCGACGGTCGGCTGGCATCCGGCCAGCGTTTGCCGTCTGGCCGGGATCTCGCGACGCAGCTCGGTGTCGCGCGCGGCACCATCCGCGTGGTCTACGATCGGTTGATTGCCGAGAACCTGGTGCTCGGCGCCGGCTCCGCAGGCACCCGCGTCTGCGCGCGGTTGCTGGCTGGGCGAGCAGACGAGGAATCGCCACTCGACGGGCCGTTGGCAGGGTTCACACGCCCGTATTCGAGCGCTCCGCTGCCGTTCCAGATGGGCGTACCCGCCGATGACGCGTTTCCCGCCAAACTCTGGGCCCGCCTGCGCACACGTGCCGTACGCACCGATGCCATCACGTTCACGACCTACGCCGATCCACGCGGGGAGCCCGGGTTACGGGCCCAGATCGCCAGCTATCTGGCCGTCAGCCGGCACGTGCAATGCCATCCCGATCAGATCATCGTCACCAGCGGATACCGGCAGGGCCTGATGATTGCGCTGACGGCACTGCGCGCGCACGGGCGCAAGGCGTGGATAGAGGAGCCAGGTTACCCGCTCGGAAGGCGCGCGCTGGAACTGATGGGGGCCGAAGTGGAACCCGTCCCCGTAGATGCCGAGGGCCTCCGCGTGGAAGATGGCATCGCCAGCGCGCCAGACGCCCTGTTGGCGCTGGTCTCCCCCGGCCAGCACGCACCGCTTGGCGTGACCCTGTCGCCGGCAAGAAGACACGCCTTGCTCGACTGGGCAACGACAAAGAACGCCTGGATCATCGAAGACGACTATCTGGGAGAGCTACAGATCGACGGCCGGGCAGCACCGGCCCTCGCGGCGGGTGAAGGCGCGGAGCGCGTGGTTCATATTGGCGCGTTCAGCAAGACGATCAGCCCGGCGCTGGGTCTCGGTTTCGTCGTCGCCCCACACTCGGTGGCAGAGCGTTTGGTCGAGGTCGCTGCCGCGTTGGCGCCGGCTCCGAACCGAACCACCCAACTGGCAGTCACGGAGTTTCTGAAGGATGGGCACTTTCTGCGGCACCTGCGCCGGATGAAGACGCTCTATGCCAGGCGCCGCAGTCTTGCGCTGGACCATCTCAACGCGTTCCTGCCTGGCACGCTGACTGCGGGCCTTGGCCTGATCGCACCGCTTCCACCGACCGCCAACGACACCGCTGTCGTCGACATTGCCCGCTCGCGCGGCCTCGCGCCTTCGGCCCTCTCGGCCTGGTACCTTCGCCGCAGTCACGCGCAACAGGGCCTGCTACTCAGCACGACGAACCTGCGCCTCGACAACCTCGATGCCGCGTGCGAAACGCTTGCGAGAATCGTTGCATCCATGCGCTGAATCCACAGTGGTGAGCCGCAGCATGAAACGTGTTCGCGTGTGTATTCTGGGCCTAACGCCAACTGCTCGCGCGGCTTCGCGATACGTTTGTCGCCGGCCGGGAAGATGCTGGTCGATTTGCTGGCTTCCACCTGAATGACGCATCGTCCTCCAGGTGCAGGACCGACCCAGTTACAATGGCGCGCAGTTTCCACGGGTAGTGACTTATGGGTTTCGAACAACTAGCAGATTTGAAGGCGCTCCTCGCAGCGAAGGCTCGCGAGCAAGGCCAGCAACGAAAGACGCCATCGCCGAAGACGGGCGCAGCCGCCGAGGCCAAAGTGGCAGACCCTGCCCAGGAGACGCGGCGCGGCAAGTCGCGCGCCTCCAGGCCTCCCAAGGCGCCGGCAACCACGCGTTCACCCAAGAATGACGTGGATCCGACGGTGGTTCTGCTCGGACGATTGCAGAAGCAGTTCCCTCTCGCTTTTCCCAAGAAGCCAGCTCCCAAAGTGCCCCTCAAGGTCGGCATGCTCGAGGACCTTCTTTTGCAGAAGGATTCGCTGCGCATGAGCGAGGAGGAAATTCGTGCAGCGCTTTCCATGTGGTGCCGCGGCATCCGGTATTGGGATGCGGTGGTGGAAGGCGCCGCGAGGCTGGCGCTGGATGGGTCCGCTGCCGGTCATGTCACGGAAGCCGAAGCTGCCGGTGCACGGCATCTGCGCAACCGGCGGCAGAAATCCCCTACCGAGAACGCCGGCTAGTCCCCTGCCGCCCCGTCAGCCTTGCCCGGTGCCAGCCATATGCCACAGCGTCGCCGACCGGGTTCCGGTGCGGCAGTACGCAAGGATGGGCTTCGGCAGTTCGGCCATCAGCACGCCGAAGGCAGCGGCAGCTTCCGCCGTGACATCGCCGGATTTGACGGGCAGGTAGTGCGCGGCCATGCCAAGCGAGCTGGCCACCTCCGCGATTGATTCGAACTGGACCTGCCCGGCAGCCTCGCCATCGTGCCGGTTGCAGACGATGGAACGGAACCCCAGCGCATGCGCCGCGCGCACGTCGGCTTCGCTTAACTGCGGCGCCACGCTCATGTCATCCGAAAGTTGCCTGATCTGCATGCCCGGCAGGCCCGCGCCCACATCCCTGCAGCGTTCCATCGCTTTGCGGAAGCAATCGATTGCAAAATCCACGTCTTCCGCCGTGGTGAAGCGTCCAAGGCTCAGGCGGACCGTGCGCGCCGCGGCATCGTCATCCAGACCGACGCCCGTCAACACGTGCGACGCTTTGCCGGCCGCCGAATTGCAGGCCGACGTTGAAGAAATGGCCAGATCGTCGGACAGCATGCTCGGCAGAAAACGGGGCAGTTCCACAGTCAGGCTGAGTGTATGCGGGATGCGGGTCGCGGCACTGACGTTCTGCGTTACCCCCCCCAACGCTCGCACGCCGTTCAGCAAGCGTTCGCCGAGTTGCGCGATGCGTGCGTTGTCCGATGCCATCTCGGTACGCGCCAGCTCGCAAGCCGTTCCCATACCGACGATCTGGTGCGTGGGAAGGGTGCCAGATCGCAGCCCCTGCTCATGTCCGCCGCCGTGCATCTGGCAGGCGATGCGCGATGCCGCCTGGCGACTCACATAGAGCGCGCCGATGCCTTTCGGGCCATAGAACTTGTGAGCCGACATCGACAACAGGTCGATGCCCATCGCCTTCACGTCAATCGCGGTCTTGCCGGCAGCTTGCGCCGCATCCACGTGAAGCAGCGCCCCGGCGGCGTGAACGATCTGCGAGATCTCGGCAATATTGGTGAGGGTGCCGATCTCGTTGTTCACCATCATCAGCGAGACGAGGCCGGTGTGATGGCTGCAAGCCGCCTTGACAGCGGCCGGCGAAATCTCGCCCGATGGGTCCGGCGTGAGGTAGGAAACGGACACGCCGAGCTGCCCCAGGTGCGACGCCGTATCGAGAATGGCCTTGTGCTCAAGCTTGCTGGTCACCAGATGGCGGCGCGTCGGCTCGCTGTCGAAAAAGCCCTTGAGTGCGAGGTTGTTCGACTCTGTCGCACCGGACGTCCAGACAATCTCGGATGGCTCCGCACCAATGAGCGCGGCTACCTTTGCACGGGCCTGTTCGACTGCGTCCCTTGCCTTCAGCCCTGCCGCGTGGGTGTTCGACGCAGGGTTTCCGAATACGCCAGCGGGCCCCAGGCAGTGGAACATGGCCTCCATGACCCGGGGGTCCGCCGGTGTAGTGGCCGCATAGTCGAAATACCGCAGAGTGTCCGTGCTCATCGTTCATCCTTCAGAAGGATAGAAATGCTACGACGAAGGCACCGGAACTTGCTTCCAAAATCCCTCCCCGACCGGCGTCTACGTAGCATGCGATGCTCGCGAATACGCATCCGATAGAAAAATTTGGCGCATCGTGTGCGGCGCCACGGACTGATGGCCTGTGATCCGCGACGGCTCGCCTTCCCTACAGATCGTCAGCATCGGTCCTGCCGAGGCCGCGAGAAGGTGAAGCGCGCCGGGGTCCGTTCCCTCCGGTGATTGTTGCCTTCCGTTCAACATGCTGAGCGCTTCCACGCGTCTACTGGCGCACGTCCTGCCTGCCTACAATCCGTTCCAACGATAGCTGCACAAGCTTCAAAGAAAGCCGCCGCGACTGTCGAGGAGAGGATGTCCGCGCAATGAAGCGGATCGCACCCCGCCGCCGAGCGCGGGTTACCCCACTTGATGAACAGGACCTGAAAATGACCGAAACAACCCGCAATGTGCAGCCGGTGATCGCCGCCCTTGGCAAGGAAAGTGCTGGCGAACTCGTGTCTTCCCGCTACGCCGTGCGCGTGGGCGATGTCGATGTCGTGCTGATCAGCGATGGCGTCCTGCCGCTGCCGACCTCCACCATGTCTACCAACGTGTCCGAATCGGACCGCAACCAATGGTTCGACGATCGCTTCCTGCAACGTGACATGTTCGACTGGGCGCTGAACATCGCCCTGGTACGCAGCGGCGACCGCCTGATCCTGGTGGACTCGGGCGTGGGCGACGGCTTCGAATACTTCTCGCGTGCCGGCCGCTCGGTGATGCGCCTGGAGACGGCGGGGATCGACCTGGCTGCCATCACCGACATCGTGATCACGCACATGCACATGGACCACGTGGGCGGCCTGAACAACGACGGCGTCAAGGCCAAGCTGCGTCCTGACGTGCGCATCCACGTGGCAGCCGCGGAAGTGGAGTTCTGGAAGAACCCGGACTTCAGCAAGACGGTGATGCCGGAAGCGGTGCCGCCCGCGCTGCGCAAGGCCGCCAATACGTTCGTGCAGCTCTACAGCGAGAACATCGTCCAGTTCGACCAGACCGTGGAAGTGGCTGCGGGTGTGTCAGCACGCGTGACCGGAGGCCATACGCCGGGTCACTGCGTGGTGGACGTGGCATCCAAGGGCGAGAAGCTGACGTTCGTGGGCGACGCGATCTTCGAAGTGGGCTTCCACAATCCCGATTGGCAAAACGGCTTCGAACACGAACCCGAAGTGGCCACGGAAGTCCGTATCGCGCTGCTGAACGAAGCCGCCGAAACGGGCTCGATGCTGGCCGCCGCACACGTGGCCTTCCCGTCGATCGGACACGTTGCCAAGGATGGCAAGAAGTTCCGCTTCGTGCCGGTGCAGTGGGACTACTGATCCACTGACGGATCCCGGCTTACCCGTCGCGCTCCGGCGGATAGTCAGTACTTGTGGTGTTCCATACGCCGCGCGTTCACAAGACGCGCGGCGTTTTTTTGTAGCGTGCGACGCCATGCGTTGTGGCATCGGAGTGCGGCTAGCGACGCTTTTTCTGGGGTGTCGATGGGTGGGCGGCAGAGGTCTGCTGCCAGAAAGACACAGCCCTGCACCGCCTGGTCGGCTATCATGCGTGTCCTCTCCGAAGCCGCTCCTATGATTTCCGTCCGTAATGTCACGCTGCGCCGTGGCGTCAATGTCGTGCTCGACCGCGCGTCCGTCACTTTCAACCCTGGCGAAAAAATTGGGCTCGTTGGCCGCAATGGCGCCGGCAAATCGTCCTTTTTCGGCCTGCTGAATGGCACGCTGCATGAAGACAGCGGCGAATTCTCGATTCCGCCGTCCTGGAAAATGGGCCAGGTTGCGCAGGACATGCCCGAGACCGAGCAGAGCGCGACCGATTTCGTGGTGGAAGGTGACACCGTGTTGCTGGCCGCGCAGCAAGAAGTGGCCGAGGCCGAGGCCAGCGACGATGGCATGCGCATGGCGCACGCCTACATGGCCTTGCACGATGCCGGCGCGCACGACGCGCCCGCGCGTGCGCAGGCGCTGATCCTGGGCCTGGGCTTCAGCGCGGCGCAACTCAGCCAGCCGGTGAACAGCTTCTCCGGCGGCTGGCGCATGCGGCTGCAACTGGCGCGTGCCCTGATGTGCCCGTCCGATCTGCTGCTGCTCGACGAACCCACCAACCACCTGGACCTCGACGCCCTGGTCTGGCTGGAAGCGTGGCTCAAGCGGTATCAGGGCACGATGGTCGTAATCAGCCACGATCGCGAATTCCTCGATGCAGTGACGCAGGTAACCGTGCACGTCGATAACCAGCAACTGGTGCGCTACGGCGGCAACTACAGCAAGTTCGAAGACATGCGCGCCGAGCAGCTTGTGCTGCAGCAGGCCGCCGTGGCCAAGCAGGCGGAAAAGATCGCGCACCTGCAGAAGTTCATCGACCGCTTCAAGGCCAAGGCGTCGAAGGCCAAGCAGGCGCAGAGCCGGGTCAAGGCGCTCGAACGCATGGAGAAGATCGCGCCGGTGCTGGCCGATGCGGAGTTCACGTTCGAATTCAAGGAACCGCTCAATATCCCCAACCCGTTGCTGTCGATGCTCGATGCGAGCTTCGGCTATCCGGCGCCGGAGGAAGCGCAGCCGGGCACGCCACCCACCGTCATCGTCAAGGGCATCAACCGCTCCGTGCTGGCCGGGCAGCGCATCGGCATTCTCGGTGCCAATGGCCAGGGCAAGTCCACGCTGGTGAAGACGGTGGCGCACGCGCTGCAACCCATTACCGGCGAGATCAGCGAAGGCAAGGGCCTGAATATCGGCTACTTCGCGCAGCAGGAGCTGGACGTGCTGCGGCCGCTGGACACGCCGATGGAGCACATGATTCGCCTGGCCAAGGACACGCCGCCGCATCTGCGCGCCCCCGGCCAGAGCGGTGGCGAGCAAGCGCTGCGCACCTTCCTGGGCTCCTTCAATTTCAGTGGCGACATGGTGCACCAGGCCGTGGGCACGATGAGCGGCGGAGAAAAGGCGCGGCTGGTGCTCTGCATGATCGTGTGGCAGCGCCCCAACCTGCTGCTGCTCGACGAACCGACCAACCACCTGGACCTGTCCACCCGCGAAGCCCTCGGCATGGCGCTCAATGAATTCGAAGGCACGGTGATGCTGGTCAGCCACGATCGCGCCCTGCTGCGCGCCGTGTGCGACGAGTTCTGGCTGGTGACCAAGGGCGGCGTCGAGCCTTTCGACGGCGACCTGGACGATTACCAGCAGTTCCTGCGCGACGAAGCGCGCCGCATGCGCGAGGAAGCCGCCGCAGCGTAAGCGGTCATCGTCTGCGGTTTGTGTCAAGCGTTCAGTTTTGCTCCCCTCTCCCGCATGGCGGGAGAGGGGTTGGGGGTGAGGGCTGGCCTGCGGTGAACGGAGACCTCGGTCACGGGTGACACGCTTGCCCTCACCCCCGCCCCTCTCCCGCAAGCGGGAGAGGGGAGCAAACAATAGGAGTAAAATGCGGCCCGCGGCACGCACCCCTTGCGTGCCGTACGTGATGCAGGTGCCTGTGAGTCATTCATGGGTTAAACGGGAAACAGGAATGCCGCCCTTCGCGGCGAAGCCTGTGCTGCCCCCGCAACGGTAAGCAGGTTTGGGAACCATCAAGTCGATCCTGAGTTTGTCGGATCGACGGTCACTGTGGCAGCTTCACTGCCGCGGGAAGGCGATGGTGTCCCGGAAACATCAGTTTCCAGCCTGCGAGCCCGGATACCGGCCTGTTGTCATCATCGACACCTATTGTCCGGACGGGGTCGTCCGGCTTCACGATGAAATACAACCTGTCTGCGCATCCCGCTGGCCGCTCGCGCACGGCTGAATTCTCGTCGCGTACCGCGCGTGGACGGCGCTCGCGTGCGCTCGTCGCATCTGTTGCCTCCGTCGGCACTGTCGCCAGTTTCAACATTCCCTGCGCGTTCGCACAGGAATCCGCATCCGAGTCCGACAACAAGACCCTGCCCGCCGTCACGGTCAGCGAGACCGCATTGCCGGGACTGTCTCTGTCGAAACCCGAGTTCACGGGCAGCCGCCTTGGCCTGACGCCGCTGGAAACACCGGCCAGTGTGGAAGTATTGAGCGGTGAAACCATCCGCGCGCGGGGCGACCAATCCGTACGCGAGGCCGTGACCCGCGCCACCGGTATCACGGCCAACCCGGCACCTGGCAACGGCGGCACGGCACTGGCCGCACGCGGTTTCGCGGGCCAGGGCTCGGTCATGCAGTTGCTCGACGGCACGCGCATGTACGTGGCATCGGGCACGGTGACGTTCCCGTTCGATACGTGGTCCGTCGATCGCATCGAAGTGCTGCGCGGCCCCGCATCGGTCATGTATGGCGAAGGCGCCATCGGCGGCGTGGTCAACGTGGTGCAGAAGAAACCGATTCGCGGCCCCATCGAGAACGAACTGCAGATCGCGGGCGGCACCGAGAAAACCGCACGCGTCGCGTTCGACAGTGGCGGCAAAGTGAATGACAACCTCTCGTACCGCTTTGCCACGGCCTACAACCGCTCGGCGGGATGGGTGGATCGCGGCGATTCGAACAACCTGATGGTATCGGCATCGGTGCGTCTCGATGTGAATCCGGATTTCAACCTGACGCTGTCCTACGACGATGGCACGCAGCATCCGCAGCAGTACCTCGGCACGCCGCTGGTCAACGGCAGCCTGGACACTTCGCTGCGCAAGAAAAACTACAACGTCGGCGATGCGGAAATCAGCTACCGGGACCGCTGGACGCGCCTGAATGCCGAATGGACGCCAAACGATCGCGTCACGGTGCGCAACCAGTTCTACTACCTGACCAGCCATCGCCACTGGCGCGACAGCGAGACCTATACGTACCTGCCGGCCACCTCGCAGGTGCGCCGTGGCGACTACCTCGAAATCCTGCATGACCAGGAACAGGTGGGCAACCGTGCGGACATGACGGTCAAGAGCAATCTGTTCGGTCTCGACAACGCCACGACCGTCGGCTTCGACATCAACAAGATCAACTTCACGCATTCGAACAACTCGCCATACGGTGGCAGCTCCACGGTCAATGCGTACGACTTCGATCCGGGGATGTTCTTCAGCCCGCCGGGCATCGTGACGTCGCCGCGCACGCGCTCCAACACCACGCAATACGCGCTGTTTGGCGAACACCGCATCGCGTTCACGCCGCAGTGGTCTGTCATCGGTGGCGTGCGTTTCGATCATGCCAAGCTGTATCGCACCGATCTGATCGCCAACACCGGTTGGGAGAAGACCTTCGCCAACACCACTTGGCGCGTGGGCACGGTGTATCAGTTCACGCCGAGCGTCTCGGTCTACGCGCAATACGCGACGGCCACCGATCCGTTGGGCGCGCTGATCACCACGAGCGATGCGCAGCGCAACTTCAACCTTGCCACGGGCAAGCAGGTGGAAGTGGGCGTGAAACAGGCGTTCTGGGGCAATCGCGGCGAATGGACGTTTGCGGCCTACGAGATTCGCAAGAAAGATCTGCTCTCGCGCGATCCCGTGAATCCGACGATCACGCAGCAGGTAGGCGAGCAGTCGTCGCGCGGGCTGGAAGCATCGGCCAGCGTGGAAGTGCTGCGTGGCCTGCGCCTGGACATCAACGGCACGGTGCTGCGTGCGCGTTACGATGATTTCAACGAATCGGTGGGCGGCGTCTCGGTGTCACGCGCCGGCAACGTGCCGACCAGCGTGCCGCAGCAGGCCGCCAATGCGTGGCTGACGTGGAATTTCGTGCCGCAGTGGACGCTCGGCGCGGGCCTGCGTTACGTGGGCGGCCGTTACGCCGATACCGCCAACCGGGTACGCGTGCCAAGCTATACCACCGTCGATACTGCGCTGTCATGGCGCGTATCGAAGCAGGCAGCATTGACGCTGCGCGTCTATAACCTGTTCAACCGCGACTACGCGGAGTCGTTTTCGAATGGCGGCCAGCAGTGGCTGCTGGGACGTCCGCGTTCGGCGGAGCTGTCCGCTAACTTCTATTTCTGAGGCCCAGAGAGGGCAATTCCATGCAAACCTCGAAAATTCCTGCAACCATCGTCACCGGCTTTCTCGGCAGCGGCAAGACCACCCTGCTGCGCCATATCCTGGATAACGCCAACGGTCGCCGCATCGCCGTGATCGTCAACGAGTTCGGCGAACTGGGTATCGACGGCGAGATTCTCAAGGGCTGCGGCATCGGCTGCGACGATGCGGGCGAACCTACGGGCCAACTCTATGAACTGGCCAACGGCTGCCTGTGCTGCACGGTGCAGGAAGAGTTCTTCCCCGTCATGGAGCAGTTGCTGGAGCGTCGCGACCAGATCGATCATGTGCTGATCGAGACGTCGGGTCTGGCATTGCCCAAGCCGCTGGTGCAGGCGTTCCATTGGCCCAGCATCCGCAATGCTTTTACCGTGGATTCCGTGGTGACCGTGGTCGATGGTCCCGCTGCCGCAGCCGGTCAGTTCGCAGCGAATCCCGTCGCAGTGGACGAACAACGCCGCGCCGATCCGAACCTCGATCATGAATCGCCGCTGCACGAGCTGTTCGAAGATCAGCTTGCCAGCGCCGATCTGGTGATCCTGAACAAGATCGACATGATGGACGCTGCGCAGATCGCCGCCGTCGAAGCACTGGTGCGTCCGGAGATTCCTGCGGAAGTGAAGATCGTCCCGGCGCAGGCCGGTTCGCTCGATGTGAACAGCCTGCTGGGTCTCAATCGCGCGTCGGAAGACACGATCCATCTGCGCGTGGATCACCATGGCAACGCCGATGATCCGGATCACGCCGATCACCATCACGACGAGTTCGACTCCGTGGTCGTGGAAGCTGGCACTGTCGATCGTGACGCGCTGATCGCCGCGCTGCAGAAGCTGGTGGGCAACCACACGATTTATCGTGTGAAGGGTTTCGCCGAACTGCCCGGCAAGCCGATGCGGCTGGTGCTGCATGGCGTGGGCCAACGCTTCGACAGCTACTTCGACCGCGCATGGCGGGCCGAAGAGCCGAAGGGTACGCGTGTGGTGCTGATCGGGCAGGACCTCGATGGTGCCGTTCTACAGGCTGCGCTGGACGCCGCGCTAGCTGGTTGAGGTCGTGTTGCGAGCGCGGCGCCGCAGGCTTTGTCCGGGTCGTATGCCCGTTGCGGCGCCGTGCTCCCACACCGCCTGCCCATTCACAAATACGTGGGCGATACCGGCGGACGGTTGCCGCGGATCGAGATAGGTCGCCACGTCTTTCACCGTGCGCGGATCGAACACGGTGATATCGGCGGCATGCCCTTCCCGAATCTCGCCGCGCCCCGCCAGCCCGAACGCATGCGCGGTCATGCCCGTCATCTTGTGTACGGTCTGCTCCAGCGTCAGCAACCCAAGATCGCGGCTGTAGTGTCCCAACAGACGCGTGAACGTACCCCACAGGCGCGGATGTGGATAGTCGTCCGAAGGAATGCCATCCGAGCCGATCATCGTGTCGCGATACGCCAGCACGCGCTGTACGTCGCCTTCGTCCATGAAGAAGTACATGCCCATGCCGGGCATCACGCGGGCCAGCGCCTCGGCGCGCGAGCATTGCCATTCCTGCGCCAGATCCGACAGCTTGCGGCCCGCGCTCTTCGGCTCCGAACGTGAGTACGTGATCAGGATTTCATCGCTGATGGCCAGTCGCTCCGCGCGCAGCAAAGACGACGACGCCGTGTACGGATAGCAATCCAGACAAATTTTCTGGCTGCGCCCCAGTTCACCGATGCGTGCCAACGTTTCGCGCGTGCGTCCGAAGTTGGGCTTGCCGATGACCTTGTGATGAGAAATCACCAGCCGGACATCGAGCGCGCGTGCAATCTGCGCCGATTCTTCGATGGCTTCGATCACACCGTCGCCTTCGGTGCGCATATGCGTGGCATAGACGCCACCGAACTGTTTCAGGTCGCGGCCCACGCCAATGATTTCCTCGGTGGGTGCCGAGGCTGCAGGCGGATAGAACGTGCCCGTGGACATGCCGATCGCGCCCTGCTCCAGCGCGGCATTGGCGGCTTGTCGCATCGCCTCGACTTCCGCTTCCGTCGCGGGTCGGTCGAGATCCGCCTGATGCACCGCGCGCAACGCCGTATGGCCGACCAGCGACGCCACGTTGACCGCTGCGGGCGTGGCATCGAGTGCATCGAGATATTGGCCGAACGCCGCGAAGCGCCACTGCGGATCGACGGTACGCAGCGGCAACGGCGGATCGCCGCCACTCTGCTTGTACGGTGCCAGGCTGATGCCGCAGTTACCGTTCACCACCGTGGTCACGCCTTGCGAAATCTTCGGCGCCATGCCTGGCATCTCCAGCACGGCACGGTCATCGTGCGCATGGCTGTCGATAAAGCCCGGCGCAACTACCATCCCGGCTACGTCAAGGTCGCGATGGGCGCGCTGGCCCACGGCATCGCCAATGAAGACGATCTCTCCGCCCTGCACTGCCACATCGGCACGGTAGCGCGCAGCACCGGTGCCATCGATCACATCGCCGCCGCGCAATATCAAATCGAACATGGTGAACTCCCGATCAGTCGAGTTTGATATTGGCCTTGCGGATCAGATCGCCCCATTTGCGGCTTTCTTTCGCAATCATCTGCGCGAACGCCTCGGGCGATCCACCCACCACGACCGAACCGTTCTGCTCGGCATCCTTGCGCGTCGCGGGCAGTTGCAGATACGCATTGATCTCGCGGTTAAGACGCTCTACCACGGGGCGCGGCGTACCGGCGGGCGCCACGATGCCGCCCCATGCGTTGACCTCGAAACCGGGCAGCCCGGATTCATCCATCGTCGGCACGTTCGGCAGTACCGGCAGTCGCGACTTGCTGGTCACGGCAATGGCGCGCAGCTTGTTGCCCTGCACCGCGGAAAGGATCGACGGCACGTTGTCGAACATGAAATCCACCTGGCCGCTGATGACATCGATCTGCGCCTGCGGAGCGCCCCGGTAGGGAATATGGCGGAAGTCGATATGCGCCTGATCCCGAAGCATTTCGCCACTGAGGTGACTGGTAGTGCCATTACCGCCCGAGCCCATCGTCAGCTTTCCGGGGTTCTTGCGTGCGTAGTCAATCAGTTCCTTGACGCTGCGGATCGGCAATCCTGCATTGACCGCCAGGATGTTCGGCACGGTCGTAGTCGCACTCACGGGTACAAGATCCTTGTCGGCGTCATAGCCAGGACGCGCCAGCAGGCTGCGGTTGATCGCCATCGTCACGATGTTGCCGAAGCCAATGGTGTAGCCGTCCGGCTTGCTGCGCACCAGTGTCTGCATGGCGATGCTGCCCGCCGCGCCGGGGCGGTTGTCCACCACTACGGAAGTGCCGAGTTTTTCACCCAGGTATTGCGCCAGCTTGCGGCTCGACTGGTCGGGTGTGCTGCCCGCTGCGGCTGGCACGATCAGCGTGATGGGCTTGCCGGCTGGCCAATCGGCGGCCTGTGCGGCACCGGCCGTCAGCATCACGGCCGCAATCGCTCCGGCTTTAAGAAATTCAATGGCTTTGTGTCTCGGGGATGTCGTCATCGTCAACCTCTCGGGGCGTGCAAACTCTGTAGGAACGCGCTATGGTGCGCCCACGCACATGTCGATGTATATCGAAGTTTCGGCAAGCATCCATTCCTTTTTTTGATGACATGAAACATCCTGCCCGGCGTCACATTCCCTCCGTGGTGAACCTGAACACGTTCGAGACCATCGCGCGTCGTGGCAGCGTGACGGCGGCGGCAGATGAACTGGGCCTCAGCCAAGGCGCGGTCAGCAAGCAGCTTCTGGATCTGGAAGGCTTTCTGGGCACAGCGCTGTTCGACCGCAATAACGCACGGCTGACACTGAACGACGAGGGCGCCGCTTACCTCGCGCGTATCCGTCCCCTGCTCGATCAGCTGGAAGCGGCAACCGTCGCCACCTCCGGTGCCGCCCAGCGCATGCGCGAAGTGCGCCTGTCCGTGCCGAACACGTTCGGCCTGCTATGGGTGATGCCGCGCCTGTGCGGCTTTGCGGCCGCGCATCCCGAGATTCGCATTCACGTCGCCAATCATATCGGGGCCGTATCGCTGCGCGATGCGGGGCTCGATGCGGCCATCGTCTTTGCGGAAAACGGTCTCGACGACGAGCATGCCGACCTCTTGCACAGCGTCCGCACCCTGCCTGTGGCATCGCGTGAACTCGTGTCCGGTCGACTGCCGATGTCAGCGGCGCGCATCGCCGCCCTCCCATTGCTGTACCACACCACTGCGCCGAGTTCGTGGGCGAGCTATCTGCGCGACCTCGATGATGGGATCGAGCTTCCGCTGCCCGGCGGCACGGAGTACAACCTCGTGACGTTTGCGCTCAAGGCTGCCGAGGCCGGGCTGGGCGCGGCGCTGGTGCCGGACTACGCGTGCGCTGACAGTCTGCGCGAAGGACGTGTCGTGCAACTGAATCGTCCATCGCTGCCGTCGCAACGTGGCTACTACCTCGTGCGCCGCCGCGAGCGTATGGACGCGCCCGCTGTGCGGGTGCTGCGGGAATGGTTGTTGGCGCGACGGTCGGAGTGAAAGGGCCAAAAGCCAGCTGGCCGCCGGGGAAGCCAGATTTTTGGATCACTCGGGGTACGCCGAACCAGCCGCCGATTCATGTGGCGTTTCGGGTGGATAGCCGGGCGATGGTCGATGCGTTCTATCAGGCTGGCATTGCGGCTGGCGGCCGCGACAACGGTGGACCTGGTATTCGCGCGCACTATCACCCCGACTACTATGGCGCGTTCGTGCTCGATCCGGATGGCCACAACATCGAGGCGGTCTGTCATCTGCCTGCGTGACGCAGGCGGGATCAATACAGCGTGTTGTCTCCCCTCTCCCCGCGGGAGAGGGGCTGGGGGTGAGGGCCAGCGGTGCAATCACCAACACGCCGCAATTTGAAGCGCATGCCCTCTCCCCCACCCCTCTCCCACTGCATGGGAGAGGGGAGCGCATAGCAACGGACGAAGGCATTTCGCACACGCTGGTTTTGATACACCCCTACCGCCCATTTCCTATCGAGCCCGTCGCCAGTGCCAGTCCCGCCGCGGCAGCGAGCGCGCCGCTGTAGGCGTCGGCCGATGCATTGCGTGCCAGCAGTAGCTGGTTTTGCGCGAGGTTGGTTTCCGTGATGGTGCCCACGCCCTTCCGATATGCCGCGAATGCGGCGTTGTAGGTGGTTTGCGCAGCGTCGGCCAATGCGCGGGCGGCGTCGTACGCTGCCAGGCTTGTTTCCAGCGCGCTCTGGCTGACCACTACCTGTCGTACCGATTCCTCCTTGGCACGCGTCAGTCTTGCCGAGGCACTGTCCACATCGTTACGCGCCTGCGCCAGCGTTGCCGAGCGCAGGCCACCGTCATAGATCGGTACGGTCACGCCCAGGAACACGCTGTTGCCGTAGCGATAGCCGTTGAGGTTGACCGTCGGTGGCTGCTGGCCGACTGGGGGAATCGCGGTAATCGCCGAGCCGCCCGATGCATACGAAACGAAGCCGGATACAAACACCTTCGGCAGGAACGCCGCTTCGGCCGCCCTCACCCGCGCCTGATTGGCGCGCTCCACCGCGTATGCACCCAACACGTCCGGTCGCTGCGCAATCGCGTTCTCGACGATCTGCTCGACGGAGTTTCTCAGCGCAGGAGACAGTGTCCGCACGGGCATCTCCGCGATGCGTGGCTTCGATAGCGGCGAGATGCCGATCGCAGTGATCAACCCGAGATAGGCGTCGGTCTGGGCGCCCTGAGCCTGCACCATCGCCAGATTGGTTTGCGCCCGGTTCTGGGTGGCCTGAGCAACTTCCACTACCGTGCCTATTCCGCGATCGAAGCGCGCCTTGGCTGCAACAAGCACCGCATCGGCATTGCTCATGGCCTGCTCGACGGTGGCCGAGCGCGAGCGGGCTGCCTGGAAGCGGTAGTACGCCACGCTGACATCGTGGATGATGCGCTGGTGCAACGCCGTGAACGCGATATTGGCCGCCACCGTGGTTTGCTCCGCCGCCTCCACGATGCCAGCCCTTTCGCCGAAATCGAACAGCAACCATTGCAGCGACAGCACCGATACCGCGCCGTGGTGCGACACATCGGCACCCGCCTGCCCCAGAGGCGTTGGCGTGGACAAGTGCCCGTTCTGATAGCCGCCCATCGCCGCCGCCGAAATATGCGGCAGGTAGCTGCTACGCGCGATGCCGGCGGCCAGTGCCGCATTGCGCGCATCGTTCCATGCGATACGCGTCAGCGGATTCGACGATTCCGCCAGATCGATCAGTTCGGGCAGCGAATAGGCGTGCGTCGGGTCGAGCTGCGATGGAGGGGCAATCGTGGCCAGTGCGCTATTGGCCGGTAGCGTGTAACGGGAAGGTTTGTCTTGCGGCGCCGCTTTCGCAGCAGCGCCCGCGACGATTTCGCCAGTGGCCGTTGTCGTGGGTTGCCACGGACGATCCGGTTGCGGCGGCGCGAGATCGAGCGAGGATGTCGCGCATCCGCTCAAGGCCAGGACGATCATCGAAAGCGCCAGCAGCTCAGGTTTGCGCATGGGATGGAGATGAGGTGGAATCGCCCGGAGAAGGTCTGGCCATCGATCGATCGACCATGGCGAGGAGCACCGAATGCGTGTCATCGGCGGATGCTGACGCCGTATGACCAGTGGTTGGGATTGGTGCATCCATCGATTGCAAACGGCGAAGCCGATCCGCAATGGCCGGATCGCCGGGACATCGTTCCGCCAGCAAGAACAAAGGGCCGGCGATGGCATCGAGCACACTTAGTTGTTTGCGCCGATCTTCGATCCAGTCCGTACCGGGGCCGACCGAAGCCGGCTCGTATCGCGCCAGTTGAAGATCCTGCGCGACACTCCCCTGCAGGGCGAGCGCAGCGATAGCGTGCTGACGCCGTGCGCTCGACGGACGTGCATCACCGAGTTGCTGCCACTGGCTCAACAACGTCGCGAGACCTGTCTCGATACGCGAGGCGATACTGACGGGCCAGATCCGCGTGAACACGAGGTAGACCACCAGATTGCCGATGATGATGCCGATGACACGGTCGCGCGCAATGGTCAGGTCGAAGCCGGGTCCCGCGCCCTGAATCACGCAGAGGTAGAACGCGAACGCGATCTGGAAGCCTGCATAGGCAATGCGCGGCGATCCCTGCGCGACCCATGCCGACAGCCACGTTCCCACGAACACCAGCGTCAGCAGTCCACCCACCGAGGTCAACTCGGGCACCACGTAGACGATGGCCGCTGTGCCGGCGACCGCGCCCACCAGACAGCCAGTCAGGCGTAGCGTCAGTTTCTCTACGGTCTCCGCCATGGTGCCGAGTGACACCAGGTAGCACGTGATGAAGCACGTGTGGATGCCCGGCCAGTTCAACTGCTGATAGAGCACGTAGCAGAACATGGCGGCGCCCGTGGTCTTGAGCGCGTAGTGGATGTGGGACCGATTCGTGAAGGCGTCGGCATCGAGGAAACCGCCGGCTTTTTCGGCCGGTAGTGAAGCGGGAGACTTCTCTTCGATACCTTCTGCATAGCCCTCGATGGCCGATCGCAAGGCCGCGACGATGGATTGCTGCACCGGCGTCAGCAGGCTGGCGTCTGGCATCACCACTTCAATCTCCACGGGATACCCGCCCTTCTCCAGCATGCTCGCCATGGCATCAACCGTATCGGCCATCGGCATCGCAAACCCACGCGGCAACTGCGCAGCCGGCTCCCGGCCGGTCACATCGACAGCCATCAGGATGGCCGTCGTCGATGTCGCCGCCTGTTGCAGCGCCCGATAATCCGCAGCGTTGACGGTGCCTTCCAACCTGGCGAGCTTCAACCAGCCGGCCACGGGCTGCACGCCATCAGGGGGCACATCCGAGCGCGCATGACCTGCACGCAATGCTTGCGCTGCCACGCGCAGGCATTGTGCCAACCGGTCGCATGCCAGTTGGCGTGGCGACGGTCCCATGACGAGGTTGACCACCACGTTCGCGCCAATGGGAATCGCCACCATCAGCCACGCGTACAGCAGCGCGCGCGTGGCGAGTTCGCCGGCGGGGACGAGTCCAAGCTCGTCGAGCCCGAAGCCGATGATCATGGCGAGGATGGCACCGATCGGGCGAAGCTTGCTGGCCGAAGTCAGGAACAACAGCGCGGCTGACACCAGAGCCATGCATGCCACGCGCAGCATCGGGATATCGACGGTGAAATCCGCCAGCAGGATCACCAGGCCAATGATGATGCTGACCAGTACCAGCGCCGCCACGCTCATCACGATGCTGCTGGTGCGGTCCGCGCGATTGATGAAGAAGATCACGTAGGCGGAGATGGCGGCTTCGGGGGTGCCGTAAATCGCCGAAATCAGTACCGTCAGCGTGCTGGCCGCTGCGATGCGGGTCGTAGCGGCAGTGCGTCCCGGGAATGGTGCGAGCAGCGCGACCAGGTCACGCGGGCGGCGACGCAATGGTTCAGCGGCAGGCGGCGCCATGGCGCACCTCTACGGTTGCACTGGCGCCTACCCGCGCGAGATTCTCGGGCGGTTCATCGAGCTTGATCCGTACCGGGAAACGGCGCGCCACGCGCACCCAGTTCACCGAGGGCTGCACATAAGGCAGCGCACGCGGCAGATTGATCCGGTCGGTATCGGTAATGCCCACGCCGATGCCTTCCACGGTACCGCGCAATGCGTGGCGGCGATCGATCATCGAATAGACCGTGGCGCAATCGCCGATATGGATATCGGCAAGCTGGGTTTCGCGGAAATTGGCGACGGCAAACCATTCGCCGGTATGCACAAGCAGGAACAGGGACTGGTTGGGGAGGACCACTTCGCCCGACAACACGTTCAGCCCACTGATACGGCCATCGTGCGGCGCGCGGACCACGGTGTCGTCGAGTGCGCGCTGCACGATGGCCAATGCGGCCTCGCGGGCTCGCACGGTGGCGATTGCATCGTCATCCTTGCCTACCGCCTGCGCCGTACCGGCCCGCTGTGTCTGTGCCTGCTTGAGTGATACCGCCGCGTCGCGCCGGGCCACCTCGGCCTGGTCCAATTGCTGCTTTGGTACGTAGCCATCGGCGGCCAGTGGGCGCAGGCGCTCCACCGTGCGCACCGTCAGCGCGTAGTTCTGCTCCGCGCGGGCGATTTGCTCTGACGCCACCGATGCGGTGGCCTGCTCACTGCCAATGGCCCGCCGACGCGTGCCCAGCGTGGCCTGCGCAAGGGCCAGGTCTGCCTGGGCCTGATCCACGGCCAGCCGGTAAGGCACCGGATCGATTTCAAACAGGACCTCGCCCTTTTTTACGTGCTGGTTTTCCGTGACCAGGATGCGGGCGATGCGGCCGCCCACGGGCGATGCCACGTGCACCATATCGGCATCCAGCGAAGCATCGTCGGAGGATGGATAGCGTGCCGTGCGTTGCCAGGCGTAGGCGGACAGGAGAACGGCCAGCATGACGATAGCCAGCGCGATCAGTTTCCCGCGCAGGGGACGACGGGGGGTGCCAGCCATTTTCATGGAATGTGTCCCGACCCGATCAGCCAGACGATTTCGGCAATCATCAGGCCAATCGCTGTGTTGACCAGCAGTTGAAACGGGACCGTTTCAACCAGTCCCGTTGCGATGAATACCCGCCAGGCCACGACGGCGCCAGCAATGCCAGCCAGCGCGCTCAACAGCCAGAGCGGGAAATAGGCCCCGAACAGGCCAATGGCGGGAGCGCCTGCGCAACCTTGCAGGCTGGTGACCAACGCAATCAACGCAACCAATGCAAACGGGCGTGCCATGGGCGGAGGAGCGGCAGAATCGGTGTTGGCAATATAACAGCGCCACTTTCGGATTGTCTGGTATCTGTCGGATGGGCTCGGGCGTTAATCCATGTTGGACTTGACCTGCCACGACGCATGATCTGCCTGGCGGAATCATGCTTGGCGTGATCGCGTCCCGTTATTCGTCAAGATCAGGAGATTCCCGGTGATTGCCGGGGGTGAAACGTTCCTGATGTTGTGATTTGGCGACGTTTCTTATCGGGGACTCCCTCGGTTCGTACCAATAGGCAGGAGGGCCCACTGTGCGTTACCTCTGTAAGCCTCAAGCTTTCTCAACACGCTTTTTCACTCGTTTTTCACCTTTAACCCTGGCAGTTACGACCTGGAGGGAATCCGATGTCGTTTTCCGATCTTCACCAACACCTGACAAATTCTGTCAGCCGCAGCAAATCCGCGCCGCTTCCGGCCTGGATCTCTACCCGGATGGACACGCATTTCATCGACCGGATGGGCACGTTGTGGGGAGGGGATCATCTGCTGCATGGTCGGACCCCGGGACCGGACGCCCTTCACCTGAGCAGCAACGACTATCTCTGCCTGCTGGGCGAGGCGCCGCTGGTCCAGGCGCAGGCCCGCGCGCTGCTCGACGAACAGCCCGAACTGCTGATGTCTTCCGTCTTCCGCCACGGCGACACCCCCCAGCAGCGCGTCGAGCGCAAGCTGGCCGCATTGATGCAGGCGGAGGATGGCTTGATCGCACAGTCTGGCTGGGCGGCAAACGTGGGATTGGTCCAATGCATTGCCGGCCCCGGCGTGCCGGTGTACATCGACACGAATGGGCACGCTTCGCTGTGGGAAGGTATCAGCGCGGCAGGCGCCACCGCCGTGCCGGTTCGCCACAACGACTTTGGCCATGCAGCGCGGCAGATCGAGCGCAATGGTCCGGGCGTCATCATGGTGGATTCGGTCTACAGCACGACGGGCAGCGTCGCGCCCATCCGCGAATTTGTCGAGGTGGCGGAGCAATCGGGATCGGTACTTGTGGTGGACGAGTCTCACGCGCTCGGCACGCACGGGCCGTCCGGCGGCGGCCTTGTGCCGGAACTCGGACTCTCGGAGCGCGTGCATTTCAGGACGGCATCGCTGGCCAAGGCGTTTGCGGGGCGGGCCGGATTCGTGACCTGCTCCACGGCGTTCAAGGACTTTTTTGCCGTGGAAGCACGGCCGGCCATTTTCAGTTCTGGCCTGTTGCGGCATGAGATTACGTGGTTCGATGCCGCCACGGATTTCATTGCGGCAGCGGACGACCGGCGCGCCGACCTGCATGCGATCACGCGCCATACGCGTACCGCGATTGCCGAACTAGGCTACAACATCAGTGACGGGTCCGAGCAGATCATCGGGCTGGAGGCGGGCACCGAGCCACAGGTCATGGTGCTGCGCGATGCCTTGCAGCGACGCGGCATTTTCGGCGCGGTATTCTGCTCGCCGGCCACCCCCAAGAATAGGGCATTGATGCGCCTTACTCTGCATGCGAAACTAGCCGCTTCGGATATCGACCGGTTGATCAGTGTGCTTGCGGAGATCCGGGACGAGGTCAGGCTGGCAGAATGGTCGTCCACGCGCCGCGCGCACCGCGTTCCCCGCAACACGCAGCCGGCGAGCCGCGGGAAAGACGAGCAACAACATTGAACGAAAGCGCCCGAACCCTCTAGGATCCAGGAGACAACGCTGGAGATGGAAGCCACGCAAGAGCAAGCAAGCGGCGACGCACCGCAGACACGGCCTGCCATGAAGTTATGGCGGGCTGTGTTCGAGTCGGCGTCGCGCACCACACTGCTCGACGAAGAGAGCGTCATGCGGCTGCGGCGCATCCAGATGGTGGGTGCGCTGGGTGTGCTCGGCCATCCGCTGTACTTCGTCATCTGGTCCTATGTCTTTCCGCAACCGTACGAGAACATCTGGCTGAGGCTGATCTGCACGGCACTGTTCGTGCCGCTGCTCTTCGCCTCTGCGCTCTCGCACAAACGGTGGCTGCCTGCGTATGCCCTGTTTGCAATAACGGTCGGGATGCCGTTCGCCTTTATCTTTTTCTACCTGGAGAATCACGGTTCGCTGGTCTGGGCGGAATCCGTCATCATCGCCGTGGTGGTGCTGTACCACTTCAGTGCGGCGTTTGCGACCATCGCCCTGATTGCAGGCGCTGCGGGTGCATTTGCGATGTTCGTCCTCGCGGGCCACTCCATGGCCGGCATACCCTGGGCATCCTTGCTGCTGCAGATCCCGATCATCGCCTTCGTGATTGCCGTGCTGGTGGTCATCAAGCTCGACCGTCAGCTTCTGATGGAACAGAAGCGTCGCGGGATGGCCGTGGCGCTGGCCACCGTGGCGCATGAACTGCGCACACCGCTGACCAGCCTCGGCATGACGGCCACCGCGCTACGCAACCGCCTGCCTGCCGCGCTGGACGCCGGCGCCCCCCAGCGCGAGGCATTGCTGCAGGCAGTGGCCCGATTGCAAGCCGACATCGCCCATGTGAATAGCAGCATCGAGCTACTGGTGGCCAATTCGAAGGACCCCAGATCAGCGCGACAGGAACTGTTCGATATCGGCAGCGCGGTCCGCGAGAGCATCGAGCGCTTTCCATTCGAACCCGAGCATCAGCACATCGTGACGATTGAAACGTGCGAGCCCATGCTGGTGATGGGCAACGCGCAACTGTTCGCACTCGTCATCACCAACCTGACAAAAAACGCACTGGAGGCCATTCGCCGGGCCGGCAAGGGCGACATCCGCATCCGCTGCGAAGGCACACCCACCGGCATCCGCGTGATATTCCGCGACACCGCCACGGGCATGCCGCCGCACGTCCTGGCCAAGATGTTCCAGCCATTTTTCTCGTACCCGGCGCACCGGGGAACCGGCATCGGGCTGGCGTTCTGCCGCGACGTGCTGCGTAGCTGGAATGCGTCGATCTCATGCCGCTCCGTCGAACACGAGTTCACGGAGTTCGAGTTGCAGTTTCCGCGGCCGAAGGGCTGAGTCTACAAATTCTTCGATCACCGCGTCTGCGAACGGCGCGACCTGCGCCCGTGCCCGGCTCTCTGTCACCAGGGCAAGGCTTCATGCACGGGCATCAGCCGCAGCGAAGGCTCTGGCTGATAGCCCGGAATGGCGCTGATCTGGCCAGCCACCTGTTCTGACCGGAGCATATCGAGCAGCGCCGTGACCCATGCTGCGTCGCGGTCGCTGTTGCGCAGGGCCAGGTAGTACGCTTCGCGCGTCAACGGCACGTAGTGCAGGCCGAGCGTCTCGGCGGTGGACCGGAGGCCGAAACCTACGTCGGCATCGCCCTGCCGGACCGCCTCTCCCACCATTCGATTGCCAAAGGCATAGCGCTCGTAGCCGGCGATCCGCTCGGCATGGACGCCACCCGATGTCACCACCTGGTCGAACAGTGCGCGCGTGGAGGAACCACGCTCACGATTGATGAAGCGGATCTCGGGCGAGGCCAGGTCCGCCACGCTTTTGACCGATCTGGCGAGTCGCGGCGCCATCATGAGTCCCTGATCGCGCCATGCCACGCGCACGAGTCGCACGTCCGACGGTTTGAGCCAGGGCTTGAACGCAGCATGAAGCCGCGTGCCCGGTTGATGGACCGGCGACACGTGGAAACCCGCCAGCTCCGCCTGACGTTCGTGCAGGCAGATCAATCCATCCACGGCACCGCAGAACACGGTATCGAGCGACATATCGGCCTCGCCAATCGCAAGCGAATCCTTCATGACGTCGATCGCCGCATCTGGCCTGCCGGAGAAACGCACCTGCGTGCGCGACGTCAGGGAATCGCCCAGATACCGGTGGAATTCCGCCGCTGCCGATTCGATGACCGGCTCGACAACTTCCCGGACCCGGTTTTCCGCCACCAGCAGGCTCTCGCCGAAGCGCGTCAGTTCGGCGCCCTTGCCCCGCTGCATCGTGACGATGCTGCGATCGAACAGGCTCTCCCAGTGGCGGATCGAGCCCCATGCGTAGCGATAGGAAAGCCCCACGCGCAGCGCAGCCTGCTGCAACGAGCCGGTTTCGCGAATGGCGCCCAGCAGGCTGAACACATTGCCAGCCGGCTGCGGGCCTTCAGCGAGATCGATGGACGGTGACAATTCGAAGCGGAACTTCATGGCGATAGGTATCCGGGTCAGCGCGGTTCCCGAAATATACCATTGGATATAACGGCGGAGCATGACACGATCGATGCCACTGAAGCAGCACAGCGCGCTCCCACGGGATGGGATGCAGTAGACTGCCCGCCATGGCAAAAAAACCGGAAACCAAAAACCAGGCCCAGGTCAGGTTTCGCATGCGGGTGACCGTTGCGGACGTCATCGCCATCGGCCCCGGCAAGATCTCGCTGCTTGAAGCTATTCGGGATCATGGGTCCATTTCCGCTGCAGCGCGCAGCATGCAGATGTCTTATCGGCGTGCCTGGCTGCTGGTGCAGGATTTGAACGCCGCGATGCGGAGTCCGGCTGTTGTCTCCGAACATGGCGGCGAAGCGCGGGGTGGCACCGTCCTCACAAAGGAAGGTGAAGCGGTTATCGACCTGTATCGCCGCATCGAATCCATCGCTGCCCGCGCCTGCGCCAGCGAGATTGAATCCCTGCTCGAACTGCTGAACTGAGGTTCCAGCGCCGGACGGCCGTCCGGCGCGTCCGTCCCACCCCGCCCCTCCCCGCCCTCTTCTTTCGCCTTCCCCCGCCTTCCCTCGCTTTCCTTCCGTCTTTCTACCTCTTTCCCCGTTTTTCCCTTCCCGCATGACCACGCCGCACCGTTGCCATAAACGGTTAAGGAAAGTTAATAAAAGTGGCTATCAGAATCATTATCATTTGCGTCTGTTTCTAACCGAGCAGGTCCGCCCCCTTCATGCGTCTGAAAACCCTTGCCGTCGTCGCCGGCACTCTGCTTTCCACTGCGCCGCATCTTCGTGCCCAGCCGGTCGCTGCCGATACGTCCCTCTCCACCGTGGTGGTCACCGGCACCCGTTCGGAAAAGACGCTCGACGAGACGCCGATCCGTACCGAAGTGGTCGACCGCCAGGAAATCGAACGTACCCACGCCCGTACGCTCAAGGATGCGCTGGAGAACGTGCCCGGCCTGCAACTGCGCGAAATCCACGGCAAATCGGGGTACGAGGTCACGCTGCAGGGCATGACGGCGGATCAGGTGCTGATCCTGATCGATGGGCTGCCCATCACCGCCAGCACTGGTTCGACGGTAGACGTTTCGCAATACCTGCTCACCGAAGTCGATCACATCGAAGTGGTCAAGGGCGCCAGTTCGGCCCAGTACGGCAGCTCCGCCATGGGCGGCGTCATCAATGTGATCACGCGTCCCATCGAGAAGGGTTTCCGTGGTGCAGCCACGGCCGATGCAGGCACCTATGGCGGCCAGAACGCCGACGGCTCGCCCGGCGCGCTGCACGGAAACGTTCGGCTGGAAGGTGGCACGGAGCACTTCCGGGCGCGCGTCAGTGCCGATGCGCTCGATAACAAGGGTTTTGCCGTGGAGCCGGACAACTGGACGCGCCATGGCGACAAGGTGCGCCGCCAGCAGTATTCGGGCCGGCTCGAATGGCTGCCGACGAAGGCAGGCAAGTTCTGGTTCGATGCCAGTGCCTATCGCGAGACCGACGAGCAGCGCTACCAGTATTACGCGCCGCCGCAGTACGTGCCGCAGCGCAAGACCGAGGATATCGACCGCAATCGCTATACGTATGGCGGCCAGTGGGGCTTCGACAATGGCGTGCGTGCCCGGCTGGCCGGTGTGCACGAAACCTACGACAGCACGTCGCGCGAATACTCGAACGGCTTCCAGACTTCCACGCGCAACTCCGCGCAGCAGACCGATCACGTCTCCGCGCAGTTCGACATGCCGGCCTGGTATCGGCAACTGTGGCAGTTCGGCGGCGACTTCCATCGCGAGACGCTGAACCAGAACGTCAACGGTGCCTCCGAGCTTGCGGGCTCGGGCAACGCCGAACGCACAGCGGGCGAGTTGTACCTGCAGAACGACGTCATCTTCAACGAGACCTGGGAAATGGTGTTCGGCCTGCGCGGCCAGCACGATTCCGACTTCGGCAGCCACTTCGCGCCGAAGGTGGGCGTGCGCGCCAACCTGCTGGCCACCGAAACCTGGAAGGGTGTGCTGCGCGCCAACTACGGTCAGGGTTATCGCGTGCCGAACCTCAAGGAACGTCATTACCTGTTCGACCATAGCTCGCTGGGCTATGTGGTGCTCGGCAACCCGAACCTGAAGCCCGAATCGTCGAACAGCTTCCAGGTGGGCGGCCAGTTGAGCTGGCGCGACCGCGTCACGCTCGATGCAAATCTGTTCTACAACCGCGTGACGGACCTGATCCAGACCGACATGACCAACTTCCAGATGGTCAACGGCATCGCCGTCTACACCTACCGCAACGTGGCGCGCGCCAAGACGCAAGGCGCGGAAACTTCGCTGCGCTGGCGCGCCACCAACACGCTGAACCTGACGGCCGCCTACACCTTCACGGACACGGAAGACCTCAATACCGGCACCGAGCTGACTCGCCGTCCGCGTCATATGGGCCGCGTGGGCGCTGACTGGCGCATCTTCCCGTCTACCGAACTGACCACGCGCGCGCGCTTCCAGAGCAGCGAACTGACCGACTCCGTGACGGGCGCTCGCTCGCCGGGCTGGGGCACGCTGGACCTGGTGCTGAACCAGAAGATCGGACGCAACGTCACGGGCTTCGTCGGCGTCAACAACCTCTTCAATCGTCAACGCGATTTTGCGAATGCCAGTGACTTCGGGCCCGTGGCGGGGCGCTTTATCTACCTGGGCGCACGGTTCAACTTCGACGTCGCTCGCTAACAAGAACTCAACGGGGAAGCACTCATGATGAAGAACGACACACTCTCCTTGCATCGCCGCACGCTGGGCGCAATTGGCGTGGCCGCGCTGGCGCTGACGCTCGCCGCCTGCGGCGGCGGTGGCGACGACAGCACCACCACGACGCCCAGCACCGGTGGCAACTCCAACACGGGCGGCGGCACGACCACGCCGCCGGCAGCCACCACGGCCTTCACGCAATCGGCCGAATGGAGTTTCGCCCTGCCGGCGGCTGGTGCATCGCTCTGCTACGACTTCAACGCAAAGGCCGAGACCGCGTGCTCGGGCACGGCGTGGGACCTGAAGGTCAAGACGGATACGGGTGGCCGTACGGCCAAGCTGTGGACGAACAGCGGCACCAGCGGCACCGGCAACGGCGGCGCGTTCGGCAGCCCGTTCGACCACACCTGGAGCAACCTGTCGGCCTGGAAAAACGCCACGACCGATCCGGTCAACGGCGCCCTGCCCGCAGCCGTGTTCCTGAAGGACTCGGCCAGCGGCGTGTTTGCCAGCACCAACGATATCGGCTCCGCCACGTTCGAATACGGCGTGACCGGCGCGGCGACGGACCACTCGCTGTATCCCACGTTCCGTACGTTCGTGATCACCACGAACAGCGCTGCGGCCGATGCCACGGGCGCTACGCCGTCCACCGTGTTCGCGCTCCAGGTCACCGGTTATTACGGTGGTGCAGGCGGCACGACATCGGGCTATCCGAGCTTCCGCTTCGTGGATCGCAATGCGCCGGCTACCGTCTACACGGCACAGGTCAATGCCTCGACCGACTGGGTGTACTACGACCTCGTGAACCGCGTCACCACCACCTCGACGGGTACGTGGCATATCGCCTTCAACCGCTACAACGTGAAGCTGAACGGTGGCGAGTCGGGCACGGGCACGGTCGCGGGCTTCCTGGGCAAGACCCCGGCTGGTTTCTATGATTCGTCGAACAAGCCTGTGGCAGCGAAGTTCACCGACGTGAACAACCTGACCGCCACGCTGGCTGACCTGTCCGACCTGACGCTGGCCGTACCGGCTTCTGCCTCGGCATGGGTCAAGGATTCGACGGCTTCCGTGCTGAACCCGGCCTACACCGGCACGTACCCGAACCCGCTGAACTACGGCTGGTTCTCGTACTTCCCGACCGCTGCAGCCGCCGCCGCCAATGGTCTGCCGTCTGTCGCTCACCTGATCGCGGCCAATACCGATGCCGGCGGCCTGATCCGTGGCGGCGAAGGCACCACGTATGCGCGCTTCCACCTGACGAAGATCGCCTACGCAGACCCGAACGTGAACAGCAGCCAGCAGACCTGGACCATCAATTTCGACGTCCAGCCCTGATTGAATGACTACAGTCCCCACAAACATGACACAACAGGATGTTGAAACGCTGCGCCAACGTCATGAGGCGTTGGTGGCAGCGGAGCCCAAGCTTCGCATCCGAGACCGCGCACAGCGGCTCGGTGCGACGGAGGCCGAACTGGTGGCCGCAGGTTGCGGCCTGGCATCGAAGCAACTCGGCGGCACGGCACAGGAGTTGTTCCGTGACCTCGGTACGCTGGGTGCCGTGATGGCACTGTCGCGCAACGACAATGCCGTGCATGAGCGCCACGGTGCGTACACGGGTATCGAAGCCGAAGGACCCATGGGCATCGTGCTGGGTCCGGATATCGACCTGCGCATGTTCTTTGGCAGCTGGCGGCATTTCTACGCCGTGACGGAGAACGGCCGCGAGAGCATCCAGTTCTTCGACAAGGCCGGCGATGCGGTGCACAAGGTCTACAAGACCGATGCCACCGACGCTGCGGCATGGCAGTCGTATATCGACCGCCATGCGGTGGATGCGATCGCACCGGTCACAATCGAACCGGTCGTCGCAACCCAGGAAGCCGACGTGCCCGCCGATGGCGATGCATTCCGGACCCACTGGCGCGGCCTGAAAGACACGCACGATTTCTTCTCGATGTTGAGGCAGTTCAAGGTGTCGCGTCTCGGCGCGCTGCGCACAGCGGGGCAGGATCTTGCACAACAGGTCAATGACGTGGCCGTGGAAACCGTGCTGCATCGCGCGGCGGAAACCGGCTTGCCGATCATGTGCTTCGTGGCCAATCGCGGCATCGTGCAGATCCACACGGGCCCGGTGAAAAAGCTCGTTCGGACCGGCCCGTGGTTCAACGTGCTCGATCCGTCTTTCAACCTGCACCTCAATACCGAAGCCGTGGTGTCGAGCTGGGTAGTGAACAAGCCGACCGTCGATGGCTGGGTGACGTCGCTGGAGCTGTACGGCGCCAGTGGCGAGCTGATCGTGCAGTTCTTCGGCGAGCGCAAGCCTGGCAAGCCGGAACTGGGCGAGTGGCGCGCGCTGCTCCAGTCGCTGTGCCCGGTGGCACTGGCGGCCTGATGGCAGTGTGATGGCAACAAGGAACCAAGCGATGAAACTGCTGCGCCCTGCGCTGTTGTCCCTGCTGTGCGCGGCAGGTCTTGCCCAGGCCGCGCCGCCTGCCCGCGTTGTCGGGCTCGGTGGCGCGGTCACCGAAATCGTCTACGCGCTCGATGCAGGCAAGACGCTGGTCGGTGCCGATTCGTCGAGCATCTACCCGGCGTCTGCATTGAAGTTGCCGAAGGTAGGCTACTACCGGTCGTTTTCGGTCGAAGGCATTGCGAGCCTCAAGCCCGATCTCGTGCTCGCCTCCGATCAGAGCGGCCCGCCGCAAGCACTGGAGCAAGTGCGCAAGCTTGGCAGCAAGGTGGTGACGCTGCCATCCGAGCCAACGATCGAGGCGCTCGATCAGCGGATCATCGGCACGGCCAACGCGCTGGAAATGCCGGAGCGCGGGCGCGCACTGGTCGACAAGCTGCACGCCGAACTGCGCGACATCAAGCCCGTCAGCGGCACGGTGCGCGTGCTGATGGTGAGCAGCCATACCGGCAAGATGCAGGCGGTGGGCGCGGATACGGCCGGCAATGCGATGCTCAAGCTCGCGGGCGCGACGAACGTGCTCGGCAACCAGACTGGCTTCAAGCCGTTCTCTGCCGAGGCAGCGGCGGCACTGAAGCCGGATGTCATTGTCACCACGACGATGTCGGTAGGCGCCAGCGGAAGCGCGGAAGCATTCCTCGCCCAGCCGGGCTTGAACGCCACGCCGGCTGCGCGAAACAAGCGCATCGTTGTGATGGATGACCTGCTGCTGCTTGGCTTTGGTCCCCGGTTGCCGGAAGCGCTGCGCCTGCTGCAAACGGGCCTGGTTTCAGCGCCAACTTCGCCGCCATCGGCTGCTCGCTGATGCGCGCGCATCGGCTGGGCGTCTTCACCGCCCTCTGCGCCATGCTGGTGTTCACCGCCCTCTGGGCGGCCGCCAGCGGCGCGCTCTCCATTCCGCATGCCAAGCTGTTGCCGCTGCTGTGGTCGTCGCCCACGGACGGGGATGACGCGATGTGGCGCAACGTGCTGATCGAAGTACGGTTGCCGCGCATCGTATTGGCCGTGACCGTGGGCGCCGCGCTGGCGTTGTCCGGCGCGGTCATGCAGGCGCTGTTCCGCAACCCGCTGGCCGAACCGGGCTTGATCGGCATCTCGCTCGGCGGTGCGGCGGGTGCCGTGGCCGCGATCGTGCTCGGCGCCGAAGGGCTGGGCAGCATTGCACCGGCAGCGTTCCTGGGCAGTCTCATCGCCACTGCGTTTGCGTACCGGCTCGGTTCGCGGCGCGGCGGCGTGGCCAATCTGTTGCTGGCCGGCATCGCCATCAATGCGATCTGCGCGGCTATCGTCGGCTTCTTCACGTATCAGGCCAGCGACGTGCAACTGCGCAATCTCACGTTCTGGAACATGGGCAGCCTTGCTGGTGCTACGTGGGAGATGCTGGCGTGGCTCGTGCCGCTGGTGACCGTGCTCTGCGCTTTACTGCTGCGTGACTGGCGCGCGATGAATGCGCTGCTGCTTGGCGAGCGCGAAGCGCAACACCTCGGTTTCGATCTCAAGCGACTACGGCGCCGGTTGATTGTGCTGACCGCCCTGCTCGTCGGCCCCGTTGTCGCCGTGACCGGCACCATTTCGTTCGTTGGCCTCGTCGTGCCGCACCTGATTCGCATGCCACTTGGTGCGGATCATCGTTGGCTGCTGCCAAATGCGATTGCTGGTGGCGCGATTGCCATGACACTCGCGGACTGGCTGTCGCGCACGGTCGTCATCCCCGCCGAACTTCCCATCGGCATCGTGACCAGCATCGTGGGCGGGCCGTTCCTGCTGTGGATGCTGACGCGGAAAAAGACCTGACATGCTGCTCGCCAGAAATCTCCGTTGCACACGCGGTCGCCGCGAAGTGCTCAGTGGTATCGATCTCGAACTGCGCGCCGGGCAGGTGCTCGGTGTGCTCGGTGCGAACGGCGCGGGCAAGAGCACGCTGCTGGGCGTGCTTGCGGGCGAGATTCCTGCGCACGATGCCGCCATCACACTGAACGATCGTGCGCTCGGCAAATGGCCCGTGCAGGAACTCGCGCGCAGCCGCGCTGTACTGCCGCAATCGCCGGGACTTGGCTTCGACCTCGATGTCATCGAAGTGGTCACGATGGGTGCGTATCCATTCCCGGAACTCGACCGCACGGAACTGAACGCGCTCATACGCCGTGCACTCGCCCTGGCCGATGTGCCACACCTGGCCACGCGCGAATACCAGAGCCTGTCTGGCGGCGAGCAACAACGCGTGCAATTTGCCCGCACGCTGGTGCAGGTGCTGGCTTGCCGGGAATCGGATACCTATCGTGCGCTGCTGCTCGACGAACCGATCTCGAGCCTCGATCCGCGCCACCAGCTTCTGCTGCTCGACGCGGTAAAGACCTTGAGTCGCACCGATGGCCTCGCTGTGCTCGTGGTACTGCACGACGTCAACCTTGCCGCGCGATGGTGCGATCAACTGCTGCTGCTCGCAGATGGCCGCACCGCAGCTTACGGCCCACCCGACGAAGTGTTGACCCCGGACATTCTCGCCAAGGTCTACGGTATGCCCGCGAGCGTGTTGCCGTCGCCGGTGCATGTGGGGGTGCCGCTGGTGGTGTTCGGATAACTCGGGAAGTCAGGCACCGTTATATCCATATTGCGGATCGGTTGTTTGGCTGGAGCGGGTGCCGAGGTAACCTGAGCGGCCTTTCTGCACGGTTGTCCTCATGTCTTCCCGCCTGATCCTGCGTAGCACCCTGCTTTCCCTGGCGCTTGGCGTCACCTTGTCCGGCAACGCCACGGCCGATACCTACCCCAGCCGCCCCATTCGCCTTGTTGCCCCCTACCCGCCCGGCGGCGCCACCGATGTGCTGGCGCGTCTGCTCGGCAAGCAGCTTGGCGACCGGTTGGGCCAGCCGGTCGTCGTAGAGAACCGCGCGGGCGCTGGCACCGTGATTGGCGCCACCTACGTGGCCAAGGCCGCGCCAGATGGGTACACGCTGCTGCTGACCGCCGGCACCACGACCTTCACGATCAATCCGGCGCTGCAGCCGAACCTGCCCTACGATCCGATCCGGAGCTTCGAACCTATCGGCTTTGCCACGCGGCTGCCGCTGGTACTGGTTGCCAATCCCAAGGCCGGCATTCACAATTTGCGCGATCTCGTCGCCAAGGCCAAGGCAGAGCCGGGCAAGTACAGCTATGGTTCGTTCGGACAAGGCAGCACCGCGCATTTTGCTGGCGAACTGCTGTGGAACAGCGCCGGTGTAAAGCTGGTTCATGTCCCTTACAAGGGCAGCGCACCGGCCATGAACGACCTGATTGGCGGTCAGATTCCGCTGGCCATCGATACCGTGACGGCTGTAGCGCCGCAGATCAAGGCGGGGAAAATTCAGGCGCTGGCCGTGACCACGGCACGCCGTTCTGCCCAGTTGCCAGACGTTCCCACCGCTGCCGAAGCGGGCATCCCGAACGTGGACATCGATGCATGGTCGATCCTCGCCGCGCCGCGCGGACTGCCCGACGATGTGCGCCAGAAGCTGACGAAGGCATTCGCCGATACGCTGGCAGACCCGGCCACACGCAAGCTGCTCGTGGAAAGCGGCTTCGAGCCACGCTATGGCACACCTGCACAGGCGCAGGCCCAAATCGAATCGGAACTGCCGAAGATGCGCGCCGTGGCGCAGCGGGCGGGAATCAAGGCGGAATAACGCGGTTCAGGCGCCGCCGCGCAGTACGTCGGCGGCCGCCTGCAGCGTGACCCGTGGGCCAAAGCTGATGATGCCGGCCAGTGTCTGGTTGTGGTGGCGCGCGATCTGCGCGGCGCTCAGTTCCCCGCTGGCTACGGTTGTGTGCCCATCGCTCACCAGCGTCACCGGATAACCCAGTGCCAGCGCACGGCGCGTGGTGGTATCCACGCAATACTGACTCTGCATGCCGCAGATGATCAGTTCCTTGACGCCATGCGTCTGCAATACCGCCGCGAGATCGGTGTTGTGGAATGAGTCCGGCGTGGTCTTGCGGACCTGCAGGTCCGAGGCATGTACATCCAGACCCGGAGCAAGCTGCCACCTCGGTGATCCGAACTTCAGGAAATCCGAAGCGGATTCGTGCTGGACAAAAATCACCGGCAAGCCCGCCTCTCGTACACGGCGAGCAATGCCGTTGATCCGCTCGACCATCCCTTCCCAGCCGACACCGGCATACTCACCTTCACATAGTCCTTGCTGGACATCGATCACGATCAGGGCAGTTGTCATGGCGGTGGGGTTCGGAATTGGGCTGGCGAATGATGCCACACGTCAGGACCCGCCAGCCCTCACCCCCAGTCCCTCTCCCGCTTGCGGGCGAGGGGAGCAAGTCTGGGGCACGTTTGGAAGCCCACGTCCTGCGCTATGCGCTCCCCTCTCCCATGCAGTGGGAGAGGGGTTGGGGGTGAGGGCACGCGGTTCAATACTCGACCTCTCCGTGCTTCCGCTCCGCCATCAAAATCGCAGCGGTCATCACGCCGATGCCTGCAATCTGGAGGGTACTGAGACCACGTCCCAACACGAGCCAGTCCATCAGCACTGCCGTGGCGGGATAGACGAACTGGAACACGGCGATGCGCGCGGTGCGCAGCCTTGCCATGCCTGCATAGATCAAGGTATAGGCCAGCGCCGTGTGCACCAGCCCGATCCCTGCGAGCCATGCCCACGACGCGCCGAACGGCGGCCAGCCGTGCTGCAGCGGCCAGGCCAGCAGCACTGTCGTGCCAATCGCGCATTGCCACCATGCCAGCACGCCGGCGCGAAGATTTCCCAATCGGCGTGCAATCAACGTCGCGCCCGCCGTACACAGGGCGCCCAGCAGACAGGCACCTACACCGATCCAGTAGCCCGTGCCTCGCACACTCTCCGCCTGCTCCAGCAGTCCCGTTGCCAGCAACAGTCCGACCATCGCGACCATCACAAAGCCAAGGCGGGCACGGCCAACGGGTTCGCCCAGCCACAATCCGCCAAGCCCCAGCACGAACAGCGGCTGCACATGAAACAGCACCACGGCCATGCCTGCCGAGGTGCGCCCTATCGCGTCGAAGAACAGGCCCCAGCTTGCCACCATCAGCGAGGCGGCAATCAGCACCCACGGCGCGGTATCGCGTGTGAGCCAGACATGGCGCATCTCGCGTCTGCACAGCAGCCACACCGAGAGGCCGACCCATCCAAAGGCGCAGCGCGACCATGCGGCCGTGAGCGGATGCGCGTTGGCCGCGAACACAAAGATGCCGATGGTGCCTAGCAATACGTTGCCGAGCAGGAATGGCAGCGCGCCGCTCCCACTGAGAATCGATCCCCTGCCCTGGTGTGCGGGCAAGCCGCCGTGAAGTGTCTGATCTGATTTCATGGCACCAGTCTGGCGCGTCGCATCGATCATGAAAAGCGCATAATGCGCGATGCATGCTTTCGATAATCGAATGTAGAGAGGCGGCGATGACAACACCCCGTGACCTGCAGATGGACTGGCTCAAATGCTTTGTGGCTGTGGTCGATGCCGGCTCGCTGGCGAGTGCTGCCGGAGAGATCAATCGCTCCCAGTCCGCTGTCAGCATGCAGATCAAGAAGCTGGAGGAAGCACTCGGGCAGCGCTTGCTGGAGCGTAGCGCGCGCAATCTGAGCCTGACGCCGGAAGGACAGACACTGCTGGGCTATGCACGGCGGATTCTGGATCTGCACACCGAGGCGCAAGGCGCGCTGACGGGCGAGGAACTGACCGGCCGCGTACGGCTAGGCGTACCGGATGACTACGCTGAGAAGTACCTCACGCCGGTTCTGAAGCGTTTCGCGCCCCGGCACAGCGGCGTGGAAATCGAACTGGTTTGCGAGCAATCCACGTCGCTGATTCCACGCGTGGCCAGCGGCGACCTTGACCTCGCATTGATCTCGCGCGACCACGCACGCCGTGGCACCCTGCTGTTCCACGAGCCGATGGTCTGGGTAGGCTCGCCCGAGTTCGAAACCTGGCGGCGCGATCCGCTGCCCATTGCCGTCTACGAGGATGCGAGCCTGGCGCGTCAGGTGGCCATCCATTCGCTGGCGCAGCAGGGACGGCGCTACAAGGTGGTCTATCACAGCTCCAGTCTGGCCGGGCAGATCGCGGCCATCGAAAGCGGGTTGGCCGTAGCCGTGCTCACGCAGTGCAGCGCGCCGCCGCATCTGAAGATTCTCGGCAGCGAGCAGGGTCTCGGCCCATTGGGTCCGATGGAAGTGGCGGTGTACCGTAGCCGTGCGTCGCGTGGCGCCAAGGCGGTGGACGAACTTCAGGACTTGTTGACGCGTACGTTGCGGCTTGCCGCATAGTTGCCGGGGCTGGCACGATGCCTGCTATCTCCAGCCCCTGCCTCTTACATCCAGCAATCAGGAATCATCGATGACGACCACTACGTTTCCCGCCCAGGGCCTCTCCCCCACGCCGGACCAGATCCGTCGCCACCTGCGCCGCACGCAAGCCGTAGCAGAACGCGCGATTGGCCTCGGCCATCATCCGTTCGGCGCCATCCTGGTTGGCCCCGATCAGGAAACCGTGTTGCTGGAGCAATGCAACATCGACACGGTCAATCATGCCGAATCCACATTGGCCCGCGTGGCCGCGACCAACTTCACGCCGGAGTACCTGTGGAGTTGTACGCTCTACACCAACGTTGAACCCTGCTGCATGTGCGCGGGCACCGCGTACTGGGCCAACATCGGCCGCGTGGTGTTCGGCATGACCGAGCACGCGCTGCTGCAGGCCACCGGCAGCCATACCGAAAATCCGACCATGAGCGTGCCGTCGCGCTATGTGTTCGACCATTGCCAGAAACCGGTGGAACTGATCGGGCCGGTGCCGGAGATGGAAGCCGAGATCGCTGCGTTGCAACAGCGATTCTGGGCCGGGCGTTAACACCCGGCCGCCTGCTGGCGCGCGGATCAATACCCCACGGCCTGCCCATCGCGTCGCGAATCCGACGCGGCTATGTAGCCGTCTTGCGCCTTGTAGATCAGTTGCGCCGAGCCGAATTCCAGGCTGTCGCGCGGCGCCACTTCCACGTGGTGACCACGTTCGCGCAGCACGGCCACCACATCGGCCGGCAGGTGGGCTTCCACGTTGACCACCGGGCCGTGTTCCACACGGAAGCGCGGTGCATCGCTCATCGCCTGGGGGTTCTGTCCGAAGGCGGCAAGGCGCGCCATCATCTGCACGTGCCCCTGCGCCTGCATCGAACCGCCCATCACGCCGAACGCCATGACCGGCGCGCCGTGACGCGTGACAAAGCCGGGGATGATCGTATGCATCGGCTGCTTGCCCGGCGCCACGCAGTTGGCGTGACCCGGCTTCAGGTTGAAGCCCTCGCCACGGTTGTGCAGGGAGATGCCAGTGCCGGGCACCACCACCCCGGAGCCAAAGCCACGGTAGTTCGACTGGATGAACGACACCATCGAACCTTGCGCATCCGCCGATGCCAGGTACACGGTGCCGCCGGTCTTCGGCATGCCCGCCGAGGGCTTGCCCGCGCGGCGCATGTCGATGGTTGCCGCGCGCTCGGCCAGATAGGCCGGGTCGAGGAAGGCGGCGGGCGGATGCTGCATCGTGGCGGGGTCCGATACGTGCCGGTGCAGGTCCGCGAAAGCCAGTTTCATGGCTTCAACACCAACGTGGTAGAAATCCGCGCTGTCCACGCCCATCGACTCGATATCGAAGCGGTCAAGAACGCCCAGTCCGATCAGTGCCGCAATGCCCTGCCCGTTCGGCGGAATCTCGTGCAGCGTGTAGCCACGGAAGTCCTGCGAGATCGGCTCCACCCACGTGGCTTCATGGGCGGCAAGGTCGTCGCCACGGATGGCGCCGCCGGTGGTCTCGGCAAACTCGACGATCTTCGCAGCCAGTTCGCCCTTGTAGAAGCTGGCTCCGTCGCTTTCGGCAATCTTGCGCAGCGTGGCGGCCTGTTCCGGAAAGCGCCAGCGCTCGCCGGCCTGCGGTGCACGGCCATCGCGCAGGAACGCCTGGGCAAAGCCCGGTTGCTCGCGCAGCACCGGCACCTGTGCCGCCCATTGGCGCGCGATCTGCGGTGAGACCAGGAAGCCGTGCTCCGCGTATTCGATAGCCGGCTCGAACAATTTGGCGAAAGGCAGCTTGCCGAAGCGCTTGGACAACGCCTTCCATCCCGCTACCTGACCCGGCACCGTCACGGTGTCCCACCCCACCGACGGCATCTTGTCGCGGCCCGCGAAATGATCGAGCGTCCATGCAGCGGGGGCGCGGCCACTCGAATTGATGCCATGCAGACGCCCCTCATGCCAGACCAGCGCAAACATGTCGCCGCCAATACCGTTCATGACTGGCTCCACTACCGTCAGCGTAATGGCGGTGGCAATGGCACTGTCGATGGCATTGCCACCGGCATACAGCATGCGCAGGCCCGCCTGGGCCGCCAGCGGCTGGCTGGTGCTTACCGCGTTGGCGGCCAGCAGCGGCATTTTCTGGGAGGGGTAGGGGAAGGACCAGTCGAAAGGCAGCATGGGAATCTTGTTCGGTATGTCTGTAAGGATGGGAGCGTGGCGCTGCCTGAGCGCCACGGTAGATCGACGAACGCTTACTGTAGCGTGACGCCGGCCTGCTTCACGAGCTTCTCGGTGCGGGGAATCTCCGCGTTGACCATCGCCGTGAAATCGGCCACGCTGCCGCCGCGCGGCTCGGCGCCGGTGACGGCCAGCTTCTCACGGAAATCCGGTGTGGCCAGCAGTTTGTTGATCGACACGTTGAGCTTGGTGACCACCTCGGCCGGCGTGCCCTTGGGCGCGACGATGCCATACCACGGCGCGATGTCGAAGCCCGCATAGCCCTGTTCGGCAATCGTCGGGATCTCCGGCGCCTGCGGCGAGCGTTTCGCAGTGGACATGCCGAGCGCACGCAGCTTGCCCGCTTTCACATACGGCAAACCCGTCATGATGGTGTCGAAATACATCGACACCTGCCCCGCCAGCAACGCCGGGATTGCCTCGCCAGCGCCCTTGTATGGCACATGGACGATATCGATGCCGGCCGCGGCCTTCAGCATCTCGCCCGCGATGTGCGAGGTCGTGCCCGAGCCAAACGAGGCATACGTCAGCTTGCCGGGATTGGCCTTGGCATACGCCACCATCTCGGGCAGCGTGCGGAACGGCAGCGACGGATTCGACATCAGCAGATTCGGCGTGATGGCAACGACGGCCACTTTCTCGAATGCATCGGGGTCGTAGCTGAGCTTCTTGTAGAGGAAGCGGTTCGTCACCATCGATGCAGGACCGGACATCAGCAACGTATAGCCGTCGCCGGGCGCGCGCGCCGCGGCTTCACTACCGATCATCGCGGCAGCGCCCGGGCGGTTTTCGACCACGAAGGTCTGGCCGTATTCCTTGCCCAGTCCCACGCCAAGCTGACGGGTGATGAGATCGGTGGCGGAGCCTGCCTGGAATGGCACGACGATGCGGATGGGCTGGGTCGGCCAGTCGCGTGCGGCTTGTGCCGAGGCCAGCGATGGGACAGTCGACAAAGCCATCGACGATACTGCTAGCAGCGTGGTGGACAAGAACGTCCGGCGTGATGTGGAACGGTTGAAACGCATGTCTGTACCCTCTTTGAATCGAACAAGTGCCACGTGCCGGCGATCCGTTGCGTGGTGACCTGTCTTGCGCAAAATGCGTACCACTGAAAAATTGCCTGTGTCGGGATGCGTGTTTTCCGCACCCTTCCGGTGAGGGAAGTTTGCGGAAGGCGTGCACCGCGTTGAGGCTGCGGCATGCCACAAGATGTTGCGAGGCAAGGGTCAGGGCACCATGCAGGGGCGCCCTGAGCCATCCCATCCAACGCTATGCGGCCAGCGCCTGCGTCAGCACGGCCAGCGCTGCATCGAACTGATCCTGCGGAATCGTCAGCGGATAGAGGAAGCGGATCACGTTGCCGTACGTGCCGCACGTCAACAGCACCAGCCCTGCTTCGAGCGCGCGCTTCTGCACGCGCAACGCGGCCTCGGCGTTCGGGGCACCCGTTGCCGGATCGCAGAACTCGGCCGCTACCATCGAGCCCAGGCCGCGCACCTCGGCCAGCGCGGGGCACGTTGCGCGCTGCGCGTTCAGGTGCGCCTGCAACTGTTGCCCCAGTGCTGCGGCGCGTTCGCACAAGCGTTCCTCGGCAATCACGTCGATCACTGCATGCGCGGCCGCCACAGCCAGCGGATTGCCGGCATAGGTGCCACCGAGTCCACCGGGCAGCGGCGCATCCATGATCTCGGCGCGGCCACTCACCGCCGACAGCGGCATGCCACCGCCGAGGCTCTTGGCCATCGTGATCAGGTCCGGCTGCACATCGAAATGCTCCATCGCGAACAGCTTGCCGGTGCGCCCGAACCCGGTCTGCACTTCATCGGCAATCAGCACGATGCCGTGACGGTCGCACACCGCGCGCAGGCCGCGCATGAAATCGGCCGGTGCCGGTTGGAAGCCGCCCTCGCCCTGCACCGGCTCGATGATGATGGCCGCCACGCGATTCGGATCGATGTCGGTCTTGAACAGACTTTCCAGCGCCTGCAACGCCTGGGCGGTGCTGACGCCATGCAGCGCGTTCGGGAACGGTGCGTGATAGATGTCCGACGGGAATGGCCCGAAGCCCACCTTGTACGGCGTCACCTTGCCGGTCAGCGCCATGCCCAGCAGCGTGCGACCGTGGAAGGCGCCCGAGAAGGCGATCACGCCAGCGCGACCGGTATGGGCTCGCGCGATCTTGACGGCGTTCTCCACCGCCTCGGCGCCCGTGGTGAACAGCGCGGTCTTGTTCGGTCCGCCGTTGGACCCGCCTATGGGGACGATTTCGTTCAACCGCTGGGCCAGCGTGATGTAGCCCGCGTAAGGCACCACCTGATAGGCGGTATGCGTGAATCGCTCCAGTTGCGCGGCAATCGCCTGCATCACGCGCGGATGGCGGTGACCGGTGTTCAGCACCGCGATACCGGCCGCAAAGTCGGTGAACTGGCGGCCTTCCACATCCCACAGCGTGGCGTTCTCGGCGCGGTCGGCATGGAAATCGCACATCACGCCCACGCCACGCGGCGTGTGCTGGGCTCGGGACTGGTTCAGTTCTTGATTCTTCATGATGGGGGCAGGATCGAAGGGGATCGACGGGATCGACGGGATCGAAAAAGGAACGGCCCCATTGCAATCTGTTTTGGCCCTACAATCTAGCGCCACTTTCACAAATCAGATGGTGCCAATTGAAATCGATCTGCGGTGACCTGCTACTTCAGCGGCTCGGCCCCGATGGGACGGCGGCGCTGGCCCGCCCGCTCAATCGCGGGCTCTATGCGTGCATCCGGGGCGCGATCCTCGACGGCGCGCTGGCCAGCGGCACCCGCCTGCCGCCGCAACGCGATCTCGCTGCCGAACTGGGCTTGTCCCGCAATACAGTGATGTACGCGTACGAGCAACTGCTGGCGGAGGGATATCTGCGCGCCCGCACCGGCAGCGGCACCTTCGTGGCCGACACCGCGCCGGAACGCTTTCTGAATGCGACCGCTGCCGAATTGCCTGCGCAGGCCGCGCCCGAGATGCCGGGCCTGTCGCCACGGGGGCAACGTCTGCTGTCGAGTGCATCGGCCTCGCCCGTGCAATGGGGCGCCTTCATGCCGGGCGTGCCGGACCTGCGCCGCTTTCCGCATCGGCGCTATGCGCAGATCGCCGCGCGGCTCTGGCGGCAGCCGCAGCCGGAGTGGCTCAGTTACAGCCACGGCGGCGGCCTGCCCGCATTGCGCGAAGCGGTGGCGGCCCATCTGCGCGTGGCCCGCTCCACCCGTTGCGACGCGGACCAGATACTGATCACGGAAGGTATCCACCAGGCCATCGACCTCGTGGCGCGCATGCTGGGTTCGCCGGGGGATCAGGCGTGGGTGGAAGAGCCCGGCTACTGGGGCATCCGGGGCGTGCTGCAACTGAGCGATATCGGCATGACACCCATGCCCGTGGATGCAGAAGGCATGACGCTGCCTGCCTTCGACGATTCCGATGCGTCCCCCACGCCGCCGCCCCGCTTCATCTTCGTCACGCCCTCGCACCAATATCCGCTTGGCGCGGTGATGAGTCTGCGGCGGCGCCGCGCGCTGCTGGAAGTGGCGCGCCGCCATGGCAGCTGGATCGTCGAGGACGACTACGACAGCGAGTTCCGCTATGCGGGTCAGCCGATCCCATCGCTGCAAGGCATGGAGCCCGATGCGCCGGTGATCTATATCGGCACATTCAGCAAGACGCTCTATCCCGGCCTGCGCATGGGTTACATCGTCTTGCCGAAGGCCCTGGCCGCTGCCATGAAGACCGCCCACGCCGATCTCTATCGCGCGGGGCACCTGATTACGCAGGCCACTGTGGCCGAGTTCATCCAGGCCGGCGACTACGCCGCGCACATCCGCCGGATGCGGCCGCTCTATGCCCGCCGGCGTGCCGTGCTGTCCGGCCTGATCGAACGTTACCTTGGCCCCGACGCCCTGCACGAGCATGCCAGCAACGCCGGCCTGCACCTCGTGCTGCGCCTGCCGGACCACGTGGACGATGTGGCGCTGGCCAATCTCGCCCGGGATCGCGGCATTCTCGTACGGCCACTGTCACGGTACTTCTCCGGCGCAGCCGTGCAGCGTGGCCTGCTGCTCGGCTACGCCTGCGTGCCCGAGGAAGAGATCGGCCCGGCCTTCGACGTATTGCTGGGTTGCGTGCTGCCCATGCTGGAAAACGCCAGCCGCAAACGGGCCTGACTCGCCCAAGACGCCCCCTCCTCCTCAAGCCGGTGCGCCGTGAATCGCCACGGTGCACGCCGCGCCCAACCATCGCGCATCGCCCCCTTCAACACCCATCTCACACCCCTTTCAATCAGGGATTCCACTGGCATTGCTCTTGCTAGATCTTTCCCGGAAGATATCCTAAATATATTTACAGGATATTTAAAACGCATTCCCCTGTGTTCCCAACCGAGGAGTTTTCATGAGCAATCCCCGCTGGACCGGCATCTTCCCGGCCGTCACCACCAAGTTCCACGCCGACGAACGCATCGATGCCGAAGGCACGATCCGCCATATCGACTTCCAGATCCGCAATGGCATCCATGGTCTGGTCACGTGCGGATCGCTGGGTGAAGCCAGCACGTTGTCGCTCGAAGAGAAGCTCGACGTGGCGCGCATTGCGCTGGAAGCCGCAGACGGCCGCATTCCTGTGCTGGCCAACGTGTCGGAGACCAGCACGCGCGACGCCCTGCGCTATATCGATGGCGCCAACAAGCTTGGCGTGGCCGGCTTCATGCTGATGCCCTCGGTGATCTACGTGGCCGATGCCCGTGAAGCCATGCAGAACGTGCGCACCATGGCCGAGGCCGCGCAGAAGCCGGTGATGGTCTACAACAACCCGGTTGCTTATCGCGTGGACCTGAAGCCCGAGCACATGGCCGAGCTGGCCGACTGCAAGTGGATCGCCGCCGTGAAGGAAAGCACCGGCGACATCCGCCGCGTGACGGACCTGCGCAATACCGTGGGTGACCGCTACCAGATCTTCATGGGCGTGGATGACCTGGCCTACGAAGGACTCGCGCTCGGTTGCGACGGCCTGCTGGCCGGTGTGGGCTGCGCGTTCCCGCGCGAGACCGTGGCGCTCTTCGATCTGATGAAGGCCGGCAAGTTTGCGGAGGCGCTCAAGCTCTACCAGTGGATGACGCCAATGCTCCACCTCGACGTTTCCAACAAGCTCGTGCAAAACCTGAAACTGATCGACGTGCTCGTCGGCGTCGGCTCCGAGCATATGCGCCGCCCCCGCCTGCCGCTGATCGGAGAAGAACGGGCCTTTGTCGAGCGCGTGGTGCGCCAGGCGCTGGAAACGCGTCCCACGCAGTACCAGTCGGTGGCCTGAGGCTTCCTCCTGTCCGGTAGTGGATGCCAGCCACTGGCATCCAACTTGCTGCATCCGCTGCAAATATATTTGAAATATCCGCCAGCGCCCCGCGGCTGCGCATCATGCACCAGCGCGCGGCGACGGCGGAACGCAGGACCCCTCGACATGGAGCCTTCCGCAATGCCCGACCCCTCCCTCACAGCGGACGTCGATGCCCCCGTCAGCGCGCCCGTGGCCCGGCCCGTACGCTGGGTGCTTGCGCTGTCCGACGCGGTGCTTGCCACCGAGCGCTATGTGCTCGGCGGCCTCATGACGCTGCTCGTGGTGCTGATTCTGCTCAACGTGGTGACACGCTATGCGGGACTGCCGCTGTACTGGGTGGACGAGGCGTCGGTCTATGCCGTGGTGTGGCTCACGTTCGTGGGCGCATCGGTCATGACGCGACTGCGGCTGGACTTTGCGGTGGGTCTGCTGACCGATCACTTCGGCCCGAAAGCGGCCAAGGTTGCCAAGGTGGTGTCCACGGGCGGCGTGCTCGTGTTCGGCCTCGCGCTGGTGTGGATGTGCTGGCTCTGGATGGACCCAGTCGGCATCGTCAGCTACCACTTCGACGCGAAGGAATTCGCCGCCGAGACGTTCAACTTCCTCTACACCGAACACACGCAGACGCTGGAATGGCCGATGTGGGTGCTGCAACTGATCATGCCGCTGTGCGCCATCACCATCAGCCTGCATGCACTGGCCAATCTGCTGGAAGACCTGGAGCTGGCGCCGCGCCGCACGTTCCCCGAATTCCAGGTAGGCAACTCCGAATCGGTGAACTGACATGGTGACCACCCTATTCTTCTGCGCCGTGCTGCTGGCCGGCGTACCCATCGGCATCTGCCTGTGCCTGTCCGGACTCGCGTTCATCTTCGCCACGGGCGATACCGTGCTGTTGCAATCGTTCCCCACGCAGATGTTTGCGGGCGTGGACAGCTACGGCCTGATCGCCATCCCGTTGTTCATCCTGATCGGGGAGATCATGAACAGCGGCGGCATTACGCGCCGGCTTGTCGATCTGTCGATGGCGTTCGTCGGCTCGGTCAAGGGCGGGCTGGCCTACGTGAACATCCTGGCCAACATGCTGGTGTCATCGATCATCGGCTCGGCCACGGCACAGGTGGCGATCATGGCGCAGGTCATGGTGCCCGAGATGGAAAAACAGGGCTACGACAAAACGTTTGCCGCCGGCCTCACCGTCTACGGCGGCATGCTGGGGCCCATCATTCCGCCCTCGGTGATGTTCGTGGTCTACAGCGTGCTGGCGCAGGTAGCCGTCGGCGACATGCTGATCGCGGGCATCCTGCCCGGCGTGCTGCTCACGCTGCTGTTCTTCGTGATCATCGCGATCATGGGGTTCTTCTACAACTATCCGCGCAGCGCCCGCAAGACCTTGCGCGAGCGCGCGATGACGGTGCTGACGGCCAGCCCCACGCTGCTGATTCCGATCGTGATCGTCGGCTCGATTCTCGGCGGCGTGGCCAATCCCACCGAAGCCGCTGCCGTGGGTGCAGTGGCCGCAGCCCTCGTGGGCCGCTACGTGACCAAGGAATTCGATCTCCGCACGATGCCGGCCATCCTGCTGCGCTCGGCGATCTACTCCGCCATCGTGCTGTTCCTGGTGGCCGCTGCTGCCGTGTTCTCGTGGCTGTTGATCTACGGAAAGATTCCGCAGATGGTGGCAACGTGGATCCAGACGGTGGCGCACAACCCCATCCAGTTCCTGCTGCTGGCCAACGTCATTCTGCTGATCATCGGCACGGTAATCGACGGCATCCCGGGCCTGATCATGACGGTGCCCATCCTGCTGCCGGTGGCCACCGAGGTCTATCACATCGATCCGCGCCATTTCGGGGTGGTGATCGTTATCAACCTTGTGCTCGGGCTGATGTCGCCGCCCGTGGGACTCAGTTTCTTCGTCGCCTCGGCAGTCACCGGCGCCAAGCCCGGCAAGATGTTCATGATCACGTTGCCGTTCTTCCTGATCTCGTGCGTCGGCCTGGTACTGCTTTCGCTGTTCCCCAGCCTTTCCATCGGACTGCTGAACTGAGTCCGCTTCCCCATCGAACCCGTTGATACGAAAGCCAGGAGCCTGCCATGACCGCCCTCTTTACCCGTCGTCGCTTTATCCAGACCGCCGCCGTTGCCACCGCCGCGGCGCCGCTGGTGATCACCTCCACCACGCGCGCCGCCACGCAGAAAGAATTCCGCCTGGGTCTGATCACACCAGCGGGTCACTCGTGGAATCGTGCCGCCGTGGCGTTTGGCGAATCGCTCAAGAAGGAAACCAATGGCCGCCTCAGCGTCACGGTGTTTCACTCGGGCCAGCTCGGCAACGAATCCGCGATGATGCAGCAACTGCAATCCGGCGCACTGGACATGGGATGGATTCAGGCTGCCGAACTGGGCTCGCGTGTCTCCAGCGTGGCCGCCATCAACGCGCCGTATCTGGTGCGATCCACCGGCAGCGTGGCCAAGCTGGTACGCACGCCCGCTGCGTTGAAACTGCTCGACGCCCTGCCGCGTGAAACGGGCACCATCGGCCTGGGATGGGGCATCACGGGCATGCGCGTGGTGTTCGCCACCAAGGACATCAACTCGCCGGACGATCTCAAGGGCATGAAGCTGCGGATCAACCCGACGCCGGTCTATCGCGATTTCTACTCGATGCTGGGCGCCGCGCCCACGCCGATCCCCACGCCCGCCGTGTTCGATGCGATGACCAATGGGCAGGTAGACGGGCTGGAGGCCGATATCGAGCTGTCCTGGAACCAGCGCTACGACAAGATCTCGAAGTCGCTGCTGCCGATGAACGCACTGTTCATGCCCTTTGCACCGCTGGTCTCGGGCCGCATCTGGGCCAGCCTCGACGCCAAGGACAAGGATCTGGTGCGCGGCCTGGTCACGCAGGCGCTGAACAACCAGATCAACGATATCGTGACCACAGAGGCGGGCCTGATCGAGAAGCTCAAGCAGTCGTCGGTGACCTTCAAGAGCGCGTCGAACTACGACCCGCAGCCTGCCATCCAGAAGTTCGATGCGTTGTGGGTGGCCAAGGCCCCTGCGATCCCCGAACTGCGCAAGATCGGCGCCACGCTCTGAGCCTCCGCGTCGGGCGCCACGCGTACGGCATAATGGCGCACCGCCCCGGAAGGCGGTGCGCACGCCCGCTCGCGTGCGCCACGCGGCTTTCCTGCACGAGATGCCTACGCCAAAAACCACCACTTCAGGCGCGCCCGCCGTCGACAACGGCAAGCGCCGCGCCGCAGACGTTGCCTACGACCGCATCGAAACGCTGATTTCGAAGCTGGAGATCGCCCCCGGCAGCCCCGTGGTGGAAGCCGAACTGGCCGAACTGACCGACCTTGGCCGCACGCCGGTGCGCGAGGCGCTGATGCGCATGGTGTCGATCGGACTGGTGGTGCAGCAACCCCGCCGTGGCCTGATGGTCTCGACCATCGACGTCATGGACCACCTTGACGTCATCGCCACCCGCCGTGTGCTGGAACGACTGATCGCCACCCACGCAGCACGCCGCGCCACAGACGTGCAACGCAAGGCGCTGCTCGCCAGCGCCCAGAAAATGGTCAAGGCCGCCCAGCGCGGCAACCTCGACGAATACATGGCCGCCGACCAGGCGCTCGATCACGTCAACCACGCGGCCTGCCGCAACCGCTCCGCCGTGAAGGCCGTGGTCCCGCTGATCGTGCAATGCCGCCGCTTCTGGTACGCCTACCAGCACGAAGGCGAAATCGCCGAAGGCGCGCAGGCCCATCAGGCGATGGCGCAGGCGATTGCTACCGGCAATGAAGCCGATGCTGCCAAAGGGGCGGATCAGTTGATGGACTATCTGGAGAGGTTTGCGAGACGGGTGATTGCGGGGTAGTTGTCTCCCCTCTCCCGCACTGCGGGAGAGGGGTTGGGGGAGAGGGCAAGAGGCTCTGCTTGCCGACCTCATCGCAATTTGCACCGCTTGCCCTCTCCCCCGCCCCGCTCCCGCTCGCGGGAGAGGGGAGCAAACCGGCAGTAGAATCCCGTCCTTCGCATTCCGCCAAGGACACCCCATGCAAAACCCCACCCTCACCACCCTCCGCGACGCCTTCGACCTCGTCTCCACCTTCACCCAGCAAACCGACCCGCAATACAAGGTCACCTCCGAAGCCGAAGCCCTGCAACTCGCCACGCACCGCCACTACAAGGGCGGTCTCTACCGGCGGCTCTTCGAATCGAAGCACAGCGAGACCGGCGACGTGCTGACGGTCTACGTTCACCTCTGGCCGCACGAGACGGGCGGCTGGGTACGTCCTGCCGAGATGTTTCACGGCAAGCTGGCGGACGAACGCGTGCGCTTTGTGCCGTTGGAAGCAGAGTCAGCGGCGAACGAGGTAAAGTAGGCGCCTATTCGCTGACAGCCCGACCGGGCCTCCCAAGATCATGAGCAACCTGACTCCGAACGCAGACACGGCATTGCCCGTGCGACTCACCAGTTTTTCCCATGGTGGCGGCTGCGGCTGCAAGATCGCGCCCGGTGTGTTGTCGGAGATCCTGCGTGGCAGCACTGGCATGCCGATACCGAAGGAACTGCTGGTCGGTATCGAGACGTCCGACGATGCGGCGGTCTACCAGCTCAACGACGAGCAGGCCCTGATCGCGACGACCGATTTCTTCATGCCGATCGTCGACGATCCGTTTGACTTCGGCCGCATTGCCGCCACCAATGCCATCAGCGATGTCTATGCCATGGGCGGACGTCCGATCATGGCGCTGGCGCTCGTGGCCATGCCCGTGAACCAGTTGCCCATCGACGTGATCGGCCGCGTGCTCGAAGGCGGCCAGGCCGTGTGCCGCGCCGCAGGCATCCCGATTGCGGGTGGCCATACGATCGATTCCGTCGAACCGATCTACGGGCTGGTGGTGATGGGCCTCGCGCATCCGTCGCGCATCCGTCGTAACCGCGATGCACGCGCTGGCGACGTTCTCGTGCTCGGCAAGCCGCTTGGTGTGGGCGTCATGTCCGCCGCGCTCAAGAAGGGCGCGCTTGGCGATGCCGGTTACGCGCAATTGATCGACACCACCACGCGGCTCAATACGCCAGGCATTGCGCTGGCCGAACTCGACGGCGTGCACGCGCTGACCGATGTCACCGGCTTTGGCGTGGCCGGCCATACGCTGGAACTGGCGCGCGGCGCCGGGCTGCGCGCCGTGCTCGAATGGTCTCGCCTGCCACTGCTCGACGGCATTGCCACACTGGCCGGACAGGGCCATATCACCGGTGCGTCACGCCGCAATTGGGAAGGCTACGGCGCGGATGCCACGCTAGAAACCGGCCTGCCCGATATCGCGCAGGCCATCGTCACCGATCCGCAGACCAGCGGCGGGCTGCTGGTCAGTTGCGCACCACATGCCGTGGAGCAGGTGCTGGCGATCTTCCAAAAGGAAGGCTTTGCGCAGGCTGCCGTGGTGGGCCGCATGGAAGCTGGCGAACCGGGACTGACCGTTACTGCATGAAGCCGTTTGCACGCGTGGAAGATCGCCACGCCTTTGACACGATCGTTGATGCACGGACGCCCGCCGAGTTCGAGATCGACCATATTCCGGGTGCCATCAACTGCCCCGTGCTCGATAACGAGGAACGCCACATCGTCGGCACGCTCTACAAGCAGGCAGGCCCGTTCGAGGCCCGACGCGTGGGCGGTGCGATGGTGGCGGCCAACCTCGCGCGGCATTTGCGCGGCGCCTTTGCGGATCGTCCCGCCAACTGGAAACCACTGATCTATTGCTGGCGTGGCGGGCTGCGCAGCGGATCGATGACCACGTGGTTGCGCATGGTCGGATGGGATGCCCAGCAAATGGCCGGTGGATACAAGTCCTGGCGACGCCATGTGATCGGCATGATCGATGCCCAGGCGCCGCTTCTGCCGCTGGTAGTGATCTGCGGCGCCACGGGCAGCGCCAAGACCCGGCTGCTGCACGCCCTGGCCGCACGCGGCGAGCAGGTGCTCGACCTCGAAGGCATGGCGCGGCACAAGGGATCGCTGCTGGGCGCCCTGCCCGATATCGCGCAACCTTCGCAGACCGGTTTCGAGACGGCGCTGGGCAACGTGATCGAACAGATCGACTTCACGCGTGCGGTCTATGTGGAAGGCGAAGGCGCGCGGATCGGGCAACTGAACCTGCCTGTGCCGCTTGTGAGCCGGATGCGCGCCAGTCCTTGCATCGAAATCCAGGCGGCATGGCCGGCACGGCTCGATTACCTGCTGCAGGACTACGCCTACCTCGGCGACCGGCCCGACTGGCTCGCCGCACAGGTGGAGCGCCTGGCGCCGCTGCATGGGCGCAAGACCATTGCCGAGTGGCAGGCGCTGGCGCATGCGCACAACCTGCCCGCGCTATTCACCGAACTGGCGCTCAAACACTATGACCCGTCGTATGTGCGCTCCCAGCGCACGCATTTCCACGCGTGGGGCGAGCGAGTGACGGTGCCTGCCGACGATCTCTCCGAGGCCGGCATCGCACGGCTCGCGAACGTGATTGCCGGACTGAGAGTGCCCCGCGCGTAACTTCAAGAACAGTCTGTTCCGCCACACGCGTTGCAAACAATTGGTCTGGATGGTATCGTGCGCCGCCATGAGTGAAGGCCAGCGACGTCCCGAGCAGCCGCAGTTGAAGATGCAATGGCGATGCCGACCCGCAGGCGCACGTCCAGAGCAAGCATGACCTCACAAGCCATTCCGGCGGCCGATCTTGACGCCGCCCTCGTCCGCGCGCGCGATGCGCTGCTGGCGCAGCAACACCCCGACGGCCACTGGTGTTTCGAACTCGAATCCGATGCCACCATCACGGCCGAATACGTCCTGATGATGCATTTCGTCGACGAGATCGACACCGATCTGCAGGCGCGCATGGCCCGCTACCTGCGCGCCACGCAGCGCCTGGAAGGCCATGGCGCCTGGGATCTCTACCTCGGCGGCGACGTGGACATCTCATGCAGCGTCAAGGCGTACTTTGCGCTGAAGGCGGCTGGCGATTCGCCCGACGCTCCGCACATGGTGCGCGCCCGCGAAGTCATCCTGGCACGCGGCGGCGCGGCGAAATCGAACGTCTTCACGCGGATCCTGCTGGCCACGTTCGGTGAGGTGCCCTGGCGCGCCACGCCGTTCATGCCTGTGGAGTTCATGCTGTTTCCGCGCTGGGCACCGATCCATCTGGACAAGGTGGCTTACTGGGCCCGCACGACGATGGTGCCGCTGCTGGTGCTCTGCGCCATGCGCGCACAGGCTCGCAATCCCCTCGGCATCCATATCCAGGAACTGTTCGTCACACCCCCTGAGCTGGAGCGCGAGTATTTCCCGCGCAAGCGCGGGCTCCAAGGCGCGTTCCTGAAGCTCGACCGCGTGGTGCGCCCCCTCGAACCGCTGATCCCGCGCGTCGTGCGCCGCCGCGCCATCGCCCGCGCGGTGAAGTGGAGCGAGGAGCGGATGAACGGCGAGGACGGCTTCGGCGGCATCTTCCCGCCGATGGTCTACAGCTACGAGATGATGGTGCTGATGGACTATCCCGAAGACCATCCGATGCGCCGCGATTGCCGTGACGCCTTGAAGAAGCTGATCGTGCATCGCGACGATGGCAGCGCCTACTGCCAGCCTTGCCTCTCGCCCGTGTGGGATACGGCATGGAGCCTGATGGCGCTGGAACAGGCACCCGCCAGCGAGCGGAGTGCCGCGGCCATTACCCGGGCCTACGACTGGCTCACGGAACGTCAGGTGCTCGACCAGTCCGGCGACTGGGACCAGAACGCCACGCCGGGCACCAGGCCGGGTGGCTGGGCATTCCAGTACGCCAACCCGTATTACCCCGACGTGGACGACACTGCCGTAGTGCTCGCCATGATCCACGCCCACGCACGGCGCACGAATCAGGAAGCCCGCTTCAAGCCGCACGTAGATCGCGCGATGGACTGGTCGATTGGGTTGCAGTCGAAAAACGGCGGCTTCGGCGCGTTCGACGCCAATTGCGACCGCAGCTATCTCAATGCGATTCCGTTTGCCGATCATGGCGCGCTGCTCGATCCGCCGACCGAGGATGTCTCGGGTCGCGTGCTGCTGGCGCTGGGCGTCACCAACCGTCCGCAGGACAAATCGGTGCGCGAACGCTGCATCGACTATCTGCGCCAGACGCAACAACGCGACGGCAGCTGGTGGGGCCGCTGGGGTACCAACTATATCTATGGGACGTGGAGCGTGTTGGCCGGCCTGGCGCTGTCCGGCGTGGACCGCCAGCAACCGATGGTGCGCCGCGCCGTGGAGTGGCTGCGCGCCAAGCAACATCATGATGGCGGCTGGGGCGAAACCAACGACAGCTATATCGATCCCGCGCTCGCCGGCACGCATGTCTTCGGCAGCATGGCCGACCAGACCGCGTGGGGATTACTGGGGCAACTGGCGCTGGGCGAGCAAAAATCGGATTCGGTACGCCGTGGCGTCGAATATCTGATTCGCACGCAGCAGGCCGACGGGTTCTGGATGCACCCCTTCCATAATGCGCCGGGTTTCCCGCGAATCTTCCATTTGAAGTATCACGGTTATACAGCGTATTTTCCGCTGTGGGCGCTGGGGCGATATCGAAGGTTGGTGGTAGGGAAATCTGTTGTCTCCCAGCCGGTTTGCTCCCCTCTCCCGCAAGCGGGAGAGGGGCGGGGGAGAGGGCAAGCCGCTCAAGATGTGACAGCGGCTGTTTGAACCGCCAACCCTCTCCCCCTTCCCCCTCTCCCGCGCAGCGGGAGAGGGGGGCCTGCTTCAAGCGGATTCGAGGTTAAGCCGGCACCTGCGTTCGCCCGCCCTGCTCTTCCACGAACTGCCGTTTGGACGCCGCCACGTGTCCGGCAAACACTGGCCTGAGCACCGTGAATGCCAGGAAGGCCGCAATCAGGTCCATGGTGGCCACCGTGTAGAGCACCGTGGACCACGTGCCGGTCGCTTCCATGATCAGGTTGCCGATCGGTACGAACAGCGCGCCAATCCCCTTTGCCGTGTACAGCACGCCGTAGATCTTGCCGATGTGCTTGGTACCAAACGCATCGCCGGCCAGTGCGGAGAACAGCGAGTAGACCTCGCCCCATGCCAGGAACACCAGCCCGGACAGCAGCAGGAACGCGTAGGGGTTACTGCCGAAGTAGCCGAGCGCGATAATCCCGATCCCTTCCAGCGAGAACGCGATCACCATGGTCTTCTCGCGGCCGATGTGGTCCGAGATCCAGCCGAACAGCGGTCGCGAGATGCCGTTCATGACGCGGTCGAGCATCAGCGCCAGCGGCAGCGCAGCCATCACGAAGAAGTGCAGGTCAACCTTGAAGTCCTTGACGCCGAGGTCCTTGGCGATCACGCCCAGCTGTGCCACGGCCATCATGCCGCCGGTCACCACCAGCACGAACATCACCAGCATCAGCCAGAACAGACGGGTGCAAAGCGCTTCCTTGAGCGTGAAGTCGCGCGTCGACTGATAGATCTTGGTCGACAGCTTGACCTCCACGTTCTGCGGTGCGCGCAGGAACCAGGCTGCCACGAATGCCAGCGAACCTTGCAGCAGGCCGAAGAACAGGAACGTGTGCTGGAAGCCTTGCGACTCGATCATCGCCGCGATCGGCAGGATGGTGGCCGCCGAACCCGCGCCGTAGCCGCCAGCCGTCAGGCCCACTGCCAGGCCGCGCCGGTCCGGGAACCACTTGATCGCATTGTTGATACAGGTGGCATAAATCGACCCTACGCCCAGCCCGCCGACAACTGCGCCGAAGTAGAAGCCCATCAGCGTCGTCGCCTGCGAATTGATGACCCAGGCGGCACCGATGAACAACGCGCCGAACGCCACCATCAGCCGTGGCCCGAATTTATCGATGAAGTAGCCCTCGATAGGCGCCAGCCAGGTTTGCACCAGCACGAAAATGGTAAAGGCAATCTGGATATTGGCTCGCGACCATCCAAATTCGTCCTGGATTTCCGGTACGAAGAGCGTCCACGCGTACTGGATATTCGCCGTGGCGATCATGCAGATCACGCCAACCAGCAGCTGTTTCCAGCGGGTGCTCTCGGAAATTTGCGGCTTGGGGCTCGCAGCCCCCGTCGATGCGTACGTCATTGCACGCTCCCTTTGTTCGATTGATGGGGATTTTGGTGGGGTGTGCGTCGACGCATTGGTAACCGGCATCCACTCCTGAAAATGGTCGCAAGCATTCTCGTGTCTCCTGTGTCTTTCTTATTATGTTTTGTGGATTCTGACTTCACGTGATATCCATGCGCCGCAGCCATGATGGCGTGCGGACGACCTGGCCAGGAACAAGCAGGCATGGGACCTGCCGTCAAACGGGGGGAACTTGTCTTATTCTGAATCCATCTGAAAATCCTCCTATTATTAAATCCGCTGAATGAATGACAGATTTGTAATCTTCAACGTGTCACGTCCCGTAATGTTCGCGTAATGCTGCGCCGGGATGGATATAAGGTATGTGATATACCAGAAGAGTCAAGATAAATGCACAGCAGGGTTTTCACCATCCACCCCATTAGGATTGATTCGGAAGATGAATCAATGACAGCACTTCGATTCCATTTTGAAATAATGGATTATGAATTCACAAATCCAGGACAAAAAAAAGCCCGCAGGCTAGCACAAGCGGGCAGAGGCGTGGAGCGTGACACCAGTTCGCAACACGTGCCGTATTTATAGCGGAAGTTTTGTCGAAAATAACCCCCTTCAGGGTTTTCTCTAGATTAATTTGATTACAAGTTTGTCAGAATCAAAATGGAGATACGGGAAAACCACGAATTAAGGAAGATAACTATTCGATACTCATTATGAAATGCGCAATGGATCACATTGAAAACGAAGGAAAAACTGTGTTCCCGCTACAACGTCCTGCCTTTAGTCGGATTTCGAGAAATTGACAGTCGGCACCTGCCCTGTTATTAATAACCATTCGCATTTGTATTGCGTGTCACTGCAAGGCTAGCCGGGCATCCGCTCACGGGACAGCATGTAGTAACCGATGACGGGTCAGACCATGAGTACGCCGGGCGCTACGCTGCCTTCCTTGCCTTCCACGATCGAATCCCTGTATTGCGACCACCACGCATGGCTCAAGGGTTGGCTGCACCGCCGCGTGGGCAGCGCCGATCAAGCTGCGGATCTCGCACAGGACACGTTCGTGCGCCTGCTCAATAGCGAGCGGGTGCCAGCCCAGCTCGACGAACCGCGCGCCTACCTGACCACCGTGGCCAGGAACCTGATGTCGAATCAATGGCGGCGCGAGCAACTCGAACGGGCTTACCTCGATGCACTGGCGCAGGCGCCCTATCAAGTCGAACTCTCTCCGGAAGATCGCGCGATCCTGCTGGAAACGCTGTTCGAACTGGACCAGTTGCTCGACGGTCTGGCGCCTGCCGTGCGAGAGGCCTTCCTGCTGACGCAACTCGACGGACAAACGCACGCGCAGGTAGCGGAGACCCTTGGCATTTCGATTCCCACGGTCAAGCGCTATGTGGTCAAGGGACTGCAGCAGTGCTACTTCGCCGACCTGTCCTTCGTAGGCTGACACGCCATGCCTACATCTTCCTGGTATCGCGCCACGGCCGATGCGGCCACGATTCCCGCAAGCGTGGCCGAGCGTGCGGTCGAATGGGTGGTGGCGTTGCAGGATGCGGATGGCGCATCGCACGTCACCGACGCATGGCGTCGCTGGCGTGCCGAACATCCTGACCATGAGCGGGCCTGGCAGCGTATCGAATCCGTCCGTAGCCGGCTGCAGCCCCTGGCATCGCCCGGCACAGCGGATATCGCCCGCAGTGCGCTGACGCACGGGCCGACCGCGCCGACCGTGCCGTCACCGCGTTCGGAAGCCCAGCGTCGGACGGCACGCCGGCATGCATTGAAGACACTCGCCACGCTGGCCTTCGCCACGGGGTTGACGGCCGCGGCGCGCGAATACACGCCGTGGCGCCAATGGTCCGCCGACTATCGCACCGGCGTAGGCGAGCGGCGCACCGTGATGCTGACCGACGGTACGAAGTTGATGCTGAATACCGATACCGCGGTCGATCTTGTTTTCACTGACGTCGAACGTCGCGTACGGCTCGTGTCCGGGGAAATCCTCGTCACCACGGCCAGGGACCCGCTCCCGACGCCGCGCCCGTTCCTCATCGAAACCGCGCAGGGCACGGCCCGCGCGCTCGGCACACGCTACTCGGTGCGCCAGCGCGAGAACGACACCGAGGTCTGCGTCTTCCAGGGCGCCGTGGAAATTCGCCCGCGCGATAACACCGCGCATCCGCATGTCATGCAGGCCGGCCTGTGCTCGGTCTTCAACCGCGAAGCCGTGGAGCAGGCTGGGCCGGCCGATACCGCGCGCATCGCCTGGGCCGAAGGGTTCATCGTGGCCCGCAGCATGCGACTGGACGATTTCATTGCCGAGCTGCGGCGCTACAGCCGCGCGAACCTGTCGTGCGACCCGTCCATTGCGGGCGTACGCGTATCCGGCTCGTTCCCGCTGGACAACCTCGACAAGGTATTGCAGACGCTGAGTTCCACGTTGTTCCTGCAGAAGGAAACCGTGACCCGGCTCTGGGGCCAGGACGAGATCCGCCTGATGCCGGGACGCCGAAGCTGACAATCCGATACTGCAAAAATAATTCCGGGAAAGCTGATCCGTTTTCAGATCTCGCGGGTCATGGAAGGTAAGCACTTCTATCCCTTCCATTCAAAAGGTCTGTCCATGGGTCCGGTCCAGGCGCGCAAGCGTGAGTCAATTCCTGTTTTTCGTCGCAAACTGCTGACCTCCCTGGTGGGCCGCATTGCGCTGGGCGCCATGGTTGGCGCTCCAATGGTGGCGATGCCGCTGGCCGCGCATGCCCAGGCAGCGCGTAACTACAGCATTCCCGCCGGTACGCTCGAAGACACGCTGAGCCGCTTCGGCCGCGATGCCGGCATCATGCTGTCCTTCAAGCCCGAAATCACCACCGGCAAGCAGAGCGCCGGCCTGAGCGGCACCTACACGCCGCGCAGCGGACTCGATACGCTGCTGGCCGGCACCGGCCTGGAGTTATCCCAGCAATCGAATGGCAGCTATCTGATCAATGGCCCGGTCAGCAGCGGGTCTGCGGACGGCACCATGCTGCCGGCAGTGACCGTCGTTGCCGCAGCCGACGGCCTGCCGCCCGCCTACGCCGGTGGTCAGGTGGCGCGCGGCGGCGGCCTGGGTGTGCTGGGTTCGGCCAATGTGCTGGACCAGCCGTTCAGCACCACCAACTACACGGCCGAGTTCCTCGACAACACGCAGGCCAAGACGCTGGCCGATGTAGTCATCAACGATTCATCGGTACGGGTGCTGACCTCGCGCGGCGGCTTTGGCGAGGATTTCCAGATCCGTGGCTATACGGTGGCCAGTGGCGACGTGGGCCTCAACGGCCTGTACGGCATGGCATCGTCGAGCCGCATGCCCGCCGCGATCATGGAGCGCGTGGAAGTGCTCAAGGGACCGGGCACGCTGATGTACGGCATCGGCCCGAGCGGCAGCATCGGCGGCGCAATCAACGTGGTCACCAAGCGCGCCGAGGACGAACCACTGACGCGACTGACCACCACCTACGAAAGCAAGTCCCTGTTCGGCGTGCAGGCCGACGTAGGCCGCCGCTTTGGCGAGAACAAGGAATGGGGCGTGCGCGTGAATGGCGTGTTCAAGGGCGGCGATACCACCCTCGACGATGGCCGCCAGAAGCTGGGCGTGGGCGCGCTGGCGCTCGACTATCGCGGCAAGAAGCTGCGCTGGACGCTGGACACGTACACCCAGCACGAAGGCACCGACAATTTCCGCTCGCAGATCGGCTTCCTGCCCAGCGTGACCTCGCTGCCCAAGGCACCTTCCGCGCACCGCAACTTCTATCCCGGCACCGAACTCTGGCTGCATGACACCGCCGTGATGTCGCGCCTCGAGTACGACATTTCGGACAACCTGACGGTCTACGCCGCTGGCGGCTATCGCGACGGCACCGCCTACCAGACGTTCCCGTCTGGCCCGGCCAATGCGCAGGGCGTGTTCAACGCGACCAATTCGTACTACGACTCGTACAGCAAGACGTCGACCGTGGACGTGGGCGCCCGTGCGAAATTCAACACGTTCGGTGTTCGCCACCTGGTGACGGCCAGCTTCGCGCGCCTGGATCAGGAACTGGGCAACGCCTACGTGCCGTCATCCACCGGCGCCATCACGTCCAGCATCTACAATCCGGTGCCACTGCCGCCGGTCGTCGGCACGCGTATCGACGCGACCAAGGCATCGGAGACGGCGCTGACCAGCTTCACGCTGACCGATACGCTGTCGATGCTCGACGATCGCCTGCTGCTGACCGGCGGCTTCCGCCACCAGCGCGTGGTGCTGGACAACTACAGCACCACCACGGGCGCGCAGACGGCCAGCTACGACCAGAGCGCCGTGTCGCCGGTTGCCGGCATCGTCGTCAAGCCGTTGCAGAACGTATCGGTGTACGGCAACTTTACGTCAGGCCTGTCGCGCGGCGGCGTGGCGCCGGTCACGGCGTCCAATGCCGGCCAAGTGTTCCCGCCGTACAAGTCGAACCAGTACGAGGCCGGCGTCAAGGCCGACTGGGGCAAGATGACCACCACGGTGTCGGTGTTCCAGATCGACCGCCCGAGCGCCGTGACGAATCCGCTGAACAACTACTACAGCTTCGACGGCGAGCAGCGCAATCGCGGCGTGGAACTGTCCGCTTATGGCGAAGCCGTGCGCGGCCTGCGCCTGATGGCCAGCGCCACGTTCTACGACGCCAAGCTCAAGAAGACGGCCGGTGGCGTGAACGATGGCAAGGATGCCAACGGCGTGCCCGACTATACGTTCAACCTGGGCGCGGACTGGGATATGCCGTGGGTGCCGGGCCTGAGCCTGAACGGCCGGATCATCCATACGTCGTCACTGTTCTTCAATGCCGCGAACACGCTGAGCATGCCGAGCTGGACGCGCTACGACATCGGTGCCCGTTATCGCACCAAGGTTATGGGGAAATCGGTCGTATTCCGTGCGAATATCGAGAATCTTTTCAACTCGAACTACTGGCTCGTGAGCGGAACGTACGCTACCGTTGCGGCACCGCGCACGGTGCTGCTGTCCGCGCAGTTCGACTTCTGATTCCACTCAACCTGAGACCGTCATGAAAACTTCCGTCAAGTTCGCCGCGCTCACCGGCGCCCTGCTCTGCCTGGCCTCCGCTGCGCAAGCCCACCAGGTCTGGATCGAACAGCCTGCCGGCCAGGGCGCCGTGCTCCGCTTCGGCGAGTTTGGCGAGAACCTGCGCGAAGTGTCGCCGGGCCTGCTCGACAAGTTCGGTGCGCCCACGGCCACGCTGATCACCTCCAGTGGCGAGAAGACGGGCAATGGCGTGAAGACCCCCACGGGCTTCACGCTGCCGTTCACGGCCGGTCAACGCGATGTACTGTTGGCCGAAGACGCTCGCTACCCGCTGCGCACCTTCAAGCGCGGCGACCAGGACGTCACCAGCCGCTACTACCCCGCCGCGCGCTGGATCTCGGACTTCGCGCCGCAGCAGCCGAAACTGGCGCTCGACATCGTCCCTGCCGGCCAGCCCGGCCAGTTCAAGGTGTTCTACCAGGGCAAGCCGCTGCACAAGGCCAAGGTGGCACTCGTCACGCAATCTGGATGGGCCAAGGAAGCGCACGCCGATGAGCAGGGCTTGGTCACGTTCGACATGCCGTGGAAAGGCGTCTACGTAGCGGAAGTCGGCCACACCGACGCCACGCCCGGCGAACGCCAGGGCGCCAACGGCGTGGAGAAGTTCACCACCGTCAGCTACGTGACCTCGGCCACGTACGTGAAGCATGATGGCATCGAAGCGCTGCCGGCAGGTCCGGCGGCTACGCCGAACAAGTAATCGGGATGGACGACGGCGCGGATGCGTCGTCGGGCATAGTAGGGAATTGGTAGAACTGGGGCCGCTCGTTATTGAGCGGCCTTTTTTATTGCTTCGTTCTCTCAAGCATCCAGCCCCACCCCACCAAACGAGAATCGCGGAAACTCCGCGACCATGAAGTCGACGAAGACCCGCGTGCGAACTGGAAGATGGCGGCGGCTCTGGTAGCAGATGTAATGACCGAGGTCGTTGGGTAGTCCGTCAGCCAGCGTCACCACCAGTTCGTTGGCCGCAAGATGGTCGGCAATCTGGAAATCGGCGAGTTGGGCAACGCCCCATCCCTGCAGCACCGTGTGCAGCACCATATCCGAGTTGTTGACGGTGAATCGGGATTTCGGTGCATGTTTGCGGATGCGGCCATCGATCTGGAATTCCCATTCGGGGGGACGGCCATTGTTCAAGCGATGGCTGATGCACTGATGCCGGGCCAGTTCCTCCAGCGTCCGTGGCAGACCATGCCTGTCTACGTAGGATGGTGCCGCGCAGACTGCCCTGCGCATCGGCCCGAGCCGTCTGGCGATGATGCTGGAATCCTCGATGCGTCCGCTGCGGAAGCCCACATCGATATCGTCCACCGAGTGGTCCATGGGTCCGTCGTCCAGCACCAGATGAATGGAGATATCGGGATATTCGTGCGAGAACTTTTCCAGCAACGGTGCCAATACCTTTCGCCCAAAACATGCCGGTGTCCCGATCTTGATCAGGCCGGTGGGCGGCCCCTGGCGCAGTTCCAGCATTTCGTTCATCGCCTCCGCCATTTGTGCAATGCCTTGATGGCAGTTATCGAAGAAGCGGCGTCCCTCGTGGGTCAGATGCGTGTTGCGCGTGGTGCGAATCAGCAGCCGGGTACACAGTTGGGTTTCCAGCTTCTGCACGTTGCGGCTGATGGCCGAGCGGCTGATGCCGAGTCGTTCGCCTGCCTTGGCAAAACTACCTTCCGTCGCCACGGCCATGAACGCCATGATGCCGGTGTAGCTCGCGCCAAAGCTCGCGGACAGTGCGTCGGCGCGACGCAAAGGCACCCTGCTATTGCTATGCGCCAATATCAGCGAGGATTCCGTTGCCATACCCATCGTTTTCTTCTCCACGCGCCAGTACGCTCTGCGCGTGACATTCTTCCACGATGGAAATGGGCGGGATGTGCCATCCTTGCGCATCCGTATGCCGATCTTGCTGTCGATGTGGCAGCCGAACGCTCACGCTACTCCCGGCCGGGATATTGGCCGGGCGTGTAGCCCGTGGCCTTGCGGAAGGCGCGCGTGAACGTGGCCTGCGAGGAGAAATTCAGCTCCACCGCAATTTCCAGCAGCGATAACTGGCCCAGCCGCAGCAGCGCCTTGGCGCGTTCGATGCGAAGATCGGTGACATACCGGTAAGGCGATTTACCCGTAGCCGCCTTGAAAGCGCGGACAAAATGGAAACGGCTCAGGCAGGCAATACCCGCCAGATCCTCCAGTCGAATATCGCCTTCCAGATTTGCCCGGATATAGTCCACGACACGCCGCATGCGGTGTTGCGCCAGATCGGCGCCCATCTCCAGTCCCCGCATGCGCAATGCGGCGACATTCGCGCGCCGGTGCAGCATCCGCACGGCCAGACTGCCCGCCAGGCTTTCGATCAATAGATCGCCGCCGGGCGTTGCCTCGCGCAGTTCGGCCAGGATGACCAGTCCGATCTGCGCGATCAGCGGGTCTTCGAATCCCCGATCGAAATAGAACGTATTGGCTTCGCCGCCGGCAACGCTGTCCCCCAGGGCTTCCGCCGTAAACAAGGCAGGGTCGAGGTACAGATGGAGCATGCCGGGCAACAACGTAGAAATCGACACCTCGTCTTCCTGCACGCCTTCCGGGCAAAGCCACACCGTGCCTCGCTTGGCGAGCGTACGATCCACGATGCCGTAGCCGGTGCGCGTTACCACCGCCGATGTACTGCCGTGCGGATCGATCACCAGTTCGTTGATCGGCAATCCGGCATTGCGTGTGATGATGCCCCCGCTATGGTCGCGGACTTCGGCCAGGAGTCCGGACCAGGCGCGCTCCGCCGATGACAGTACGAGCGTCGCTTCGTTATATTTTTCGCGGAACTGGAACGGGGATGGATTGTGCATCGGACGCGTATCGGGAGGGCTCCGGAAGTTTAACCTGATTACCCCGTGGCTTCCGACGGCGTTCCTTCGGAAGCACATTTCTAGGTGTTTTCCGGATTATCCGCAATAATCGCGGGCATTCGTTTCGAATAAGCGCGCCGAAGAATTCCATGGATGAAACAAAAGACCTGTCCGGTGGCAGTGAAGCGCTGATGGCGCTCATCGACGGCGGCATGCCACCCGAAATTTTCGTGCCCAACGCGCTACGCGTGGCACGGGCATTGGCACTGGTACACGACGCTGGCCTCATCCATGGCGGGCTGACGCCTTCGAATATTCTGATCTACCGCGACGATCCCAGCGCACGGCTGAAAGGATTCCGGGGACAGCATCCCAACGTCGCGCTCTCGGATTTTTCCAGCGGAACGGAATGGGAGATCGACCGGGAATTCCTGCATTACATGGCGCCGGAAGCCACCGGCCGGGTCAATCGCGCATTCGATGCACGCTCCGACCTGTATTCCCTGGGCTGCGTGTTTTTTCACATGCTGACCGGCCACGTGCTGTTCCCCGGACTCTCCACCTCGGAACAGATCCATGCCCACATCGCCCGCCCGCCCGATGAAGCCGTCATCGCCAATCTCGGACGCGATGTCGGTGGTCATCTGGTCGGCATTCTCAGCCGTCTGCTTGCGAAGGAGCCCGATGAGCGTTACCAACGGGCGGCCGATGTTGTTGACGATCTGCTGGCATGGCAATTCGCCAGTGCTCCGCAATCATCGAATCTGCGGCAGGCACCACGATCCGCGCTGGCATCATTTCGCACCAACAGACTGATTGGCCGTCAAGTGGAACTGGCCAGCCTTCGTCGCGCAATGCAGGGCGAAGACGACGCACACAGGTTGTGGCTGGTCGAAGGTCCGGCGGGTATTGGCAAAACTGCGTTGATCGATCATTTCCGACTGGGCATCGATCCGGAATCCTGCGAGTTCGCCCAAGGCAAATGCGAACAGGGCGATGGTGCCACCCCCTATGCCAGCCTCTCCCGCGCCCTGTATGCCTTGCTGAGAACGGTACTCGGATATTCTCCGGAGCGGTTCGACGGCTTGCAGACAATCCTTCTGGAAGCGCTTGCCGAGGAGTCGTCGATGATCACGACGATTTTCCCGGAGTTCAGCTTGCTGCTGGGCGAACACACGCATACACCGGCGGTCTCGGCGCATGCCGAAAGGCGGCGGTTCCTTGAAGCCGTTGCCCGACTCTTGAGTGCATTCACCGCGCAAGACCGGCGGCTCATGCTATGTCTGGACGACTTGCATTGGGTGGACGAAGCGACGCTGGAGGTGGTTGCCCATGTCATGCGGCATCCGCTCTGCGCGCGAGTGCTGTTCGTTGCCGCCATGCGCGACGGCCAATCCGAAAACCAGGGCGTTCACGTGCGTCCGTTTATCCTGGCCAACCGGGTGCAACGCATGTCGATTGGCCCGCTTTCCGAAACGGAAGTGGGCGGACTGCTCCGCGCTGTGCTTGCGTATCAGGTCGGCAATATCGATGTGGTGGAGCGCGCGGTGTTTCGCGGTGCGGGCGGCAATCCGCTTCACACCATTCAGTTTGTCCGGTCGCTGATCGACGACAACCTCATGGTGTTCAACGAGGCCGATGGAGAATGGGCCGCCTCGCTGCCGGAAATCGAGGCACGCTCGAACACCTCCAGCGTGGTGGAACTCCTGTCAACGCGATTGGCACTACTGTCCGACGACGCGCGCCTGGCGTTGCAGTATCTGGCGGTCCTGGCAGAGCCATCTTCGATCGGGATGCTGGCGGCGGCCATGCAGCAGCCCGCAGACCTCGTGGAGCGTTCACTGCGGGTAGCCGTTGCAGAGCAACTGGTGGAATGGAAAGACGAGCAATATGCCTTCGCGCACGACCGGTTCAGGGAAGCGGTTTATCAGACGCTGAGTGAATCCGAACAGCACGAAAAGCATCTGGAAGTGGGCTGCAACCTGTGGAACGATGGGCCACGAGACGCGCTCAAGGTCAGCGTCTTCGTCGTGGCCAACCATCTGGACAAGGGGCTGCTTTACTGTGAAGAGACACTAAAACATCCTGGCGAGGAAAATCGCCGGCGTCAGTTTGCTCTCATCATGCTGGAGGCCGCCATCAAGGCCAGGGATGCCACGGCATACGAGTCGGCAATATCGTATCTCGTCAACGCCGGGAAGCTGTTGCGAAACGGTGCCGACAGGCATGGCGGGGAAAACGCAGACCTGCTCTCGCTGATCGAATTGAGAATCGGGGAGTGTGAATTCGCCTCGATGCGAATCGCGGCGGCATCGGAACGACTGGCCGCCATGCCGGCGCACCGCCTCGATGCCCGGGACCGCGCGGAATGGATCCGGCTGCGCCTGGCCATGTACGTGGCACTGGATCAACCGGACAAAGGCGTGGAAATCGGCTTCCGCTACCTCGCGGAAGAAACCGGTATCGAAATCCCCAGGGATAACCCCCTCCGGGACATCGAACTGGAGTATCGACGGCTGCTGACGCTCTACGGCAACCGTAGCGTCGACGAACTCATCCAGCTGGATCTGATGGTTGACGCGCGCATCCGCAACGCGATGGATGTCATGACGGACCTGATTCCGGCCGTGCAGTTCACCAGCCCCGATCTGGTGGAAGTGCTCATGCTGCGGATGATCAATTTCGGTCTCGAATATGGGCATTGCGATGCCTCGTGCTATGCATACGTCTGTCTGAGCTTTATTGCGGGCACACGATACGGGGACTATGCAACCACCGCCGTCTTCAGCGAACTCGCGATGCGGCTGCCGCACGAGCGCGGGCTCAGGTTGTACGCGGGCCGCGTGCAGATGTGCTACGGCGCGCTCAGTCTGCCGTGGACAGGGCCGGCATCCGAGGCACGGCGGCACCTTGAGGAAGCGACGGTACTGACCGACCGTCAGGGCGACGCGACGTTCGCGGTGTATTCACGCCGGCATATTGTCACCAACCTGATTTTTACCGGCGGGCCACTGTCCGACGCGCAGCGCATTGCCGAGGACGGGCTCAGGCTGGCGCGGGACGCCGAGTTCGCGCTGGTGGTCGATGCGTTCATGGCGCAGGCGTGGCTCATCCGTGAGCTCAGGGGCGTGCCGCTCGATATCGGGCTACGCGACCCCAACCTCGGCGCCGTGGATTACGTCGAATTGCTCGCTGACTGCATCAGCGGCAACTTCGATCGCGATATTGCAGCGTTCGCGTTCTGGACCTACCGCCTGCAGGCCGCATTCCTGTGGGGAAACATGCGCGAAGGGTTGCAGGCCGAGGCACGGGCCATCGATACCGAGTGGGCGTCTACCGCGTTTCTGGAGAATGCCGATTTCGTCTTCTACAGTGGGCTGCTGCGTATCGCGCTGGCCAAATCCGCAACGGACGAAGCGCGCGACACCCACACTCGTCACGCCGCAGACCGGATTCTCCAGATGCAGCGCTGGGCGCAGGCGAACCCCGAGAATTTCCTGTCCCGCGAACGATTGCTCTGCGCGGAATATGCATCGCTGACGGGCGACGACGCGCAGTGCCTCCCCCTCTACGAAACGGCCATCTCCCTGGCCGAGCGTGCCTGTGACATGCATGTGCTGGGCGTCGCCACGGAACTGGCCGCGCAGTTTGCCGGCCGGTGCGGATTGCGATCCGCGCAGCGTGGCTATCTGGAGCAGGCCAGGACCGCCTATGCGAACTGGGGTGCCGACGCCAAGGTGCGGCATCTGGAGACCGCATTCCCTGCGTTGCGGATGGCAAAACAGGCTGGGTTTTCCGCACTCGAAGATCCCCTGTCGTGGAACGAGCAAGGCTTTGAAACCGAAGTGGTACTGCGGGCAGTCCGTGCCTTGTCCGGCGAAATATCGCTGCAGCAAGTCATGACGGTCATCCTCCAGAATGCCCTGCAATATGCGGGCGCGGAGCGCGCCGTGCTTTGCCTGCTGGAGAATGGCGCGCTGCATGGTGCCGCCCACGCACGGCTGGTACAGGGGCAACTGGACATCAACCTGGATCGGAAACCCATTTCGCCGGAGCTGGTTTCCACATCCATTGCCTACCTGACGCTGCGCAGCAAGCAGTCCGTCGTCATCGAGGATGCACGCGACGATCCCCAGCACGGGCTCGACTCCTACATCCGCGCCCACCGTTCGCGGTCCATCATGTGCGTGCCGCTGGTCAAGCAAGGCGCGCTCACCGGATTGCTGTACCTGGAGAATGCGCTGATCGCCGGGGTGTTCAATCCCACACGGGTGAGAACGCTGGAGGTGCTAGCGTCGCAGGCGGCCGTGTCGCTGGAAAACGCCAAGCTCTACGAGAGCGTGGAAGCCGAACACCAGCGCCGCGCGGACGCCGAACGCCGCGTCCGGGAAACGCAGGGCAAGCTGGCCCGCGCGGCGCGGCTGACCGAACTGGGGGAATTCGCGGGATTCATCGTGCATGAGATCGGCCAGCCCATTACCGCGCTGGGTACAAGCGCCCGTGCCGCCGTGCGGTGGCTGAATCGGGATACGCCGAACATCAAGGAAGCCGTGGCAGCCATCGAGAAAATCTCGGCCAGCGGCGAGCGGGCGAGACAGATCATGGAAAGCCTGCGGGCCATGGTGCGGGAGTCTCGCCCGAAAGTACTGCCCGTGGACATCCACGAAGCGATTCTCGAAGTATTCAGCGTGCTGGAGGAACGCATCGCCGCCGGAAACGTGGGGATCTCCACAAGCTTTGCGCCGGACGTCGAGATCGTGTTCGGTGATCGCGTGCTGCTGCAACAGGTGATCATGAACCTTGTCACCAATGCGCTCGAAGCAATGAACGACGTGGAGGTCCGCGAAAAATCCATTTCGGTCCAGACACAAATCGACGAGCACGGCATGGTCTGGGTGTCGGTCAGCGATACCGGACCCGGTATCGCCGCGGACATCGCGGGGCAGCTTTTCGACTCGCTTGCCACCACCAAGGGCTACGGCATGGGCATGGGGCTATCCATCTGCAAATCGATCGTGGAAGCCCACGGCGGCGAAATCGAGGTGTGCAATGACACGTCCACCGGCGCCGTATTCTGCTTTTCCATCCCCAGCCGTCCTCCGGCGGACACTGCCCGCTGACCATCGTCCACACGCCTCACGGGTGCCACGTCGAGGGCCTTTCCACCTGCATCGCGGGCCGCTGGCTGCCCGCCATCGCATACGAGAGCTTGTTGGCGGCATCCACCACCGTCTGCGCCAGTTCCAGCAGGCGTTCTTCCCCGAGACGCGCGGTCGGCCCCGAAATGCACATCGAGCCCAGCAATCGCCAGTGCAGGCCGAACACGGGCGCTGACACGCTCGACACCTCCGCTTCGCGCTCGCCCAACGACAGGTGAAACCCGCGCCGCCGGATCGTTTCATAGAGTTCGCCCGATTCCCCTGAGAACGCGAGGATCACGCGTCCCGGAGAACCGCTGTCGAGCGGCAGGGCCGCGCCGATCCGCACGTGGTGCCGAATCGCCTGCGGCCCTTCCACGCGCACCACGCAGGTCCGCTGCTGCCCTTCGCGGATATAGAACGACGCGCTCTCCCCGGTCTTGATCGTCAACTCGCGCAGCACCGGCTCCACCACCTCCTGCACGTTGAACGTCGCCTGATAGCACGCGCCCAGCCAGCCAGCGGCGCGGCCCAGCCGCCAGGTTCCATCCTCTTTCTGCACGAGGTAGTTGTCCGCCGCCAGCGTGCGCGCCAGACGCAGCACCGTGGTCTTGTGGATGCCTGTGCGACGGCTCAACTCCGCCAGCGAAAGCTGCGGATCGTTGACGCCAAATGCCTCCAGCACCCGCAGCGCCCGCGTCACGGCAGTCACGCCGCTCGCCCCGTGATCTGCCTCGGGGGCGTCTGATTCGCTACTTTTCTGGTTCATGGCGTGCAACATGTTTCGTCGTGCGAAACGGCATTGTATGCAATGAAACGGTCGACAACAATCCATCTCACAGCACCGCCACATATAAAACGAGATCCGGAGACAGACAATGCGCGTCACACGCACGCTCACCATCACCGCAGTCACTGCCGTTACCCTTGGCCTCGGCCTTGCCGCCGCTGGCCTCGCCCAGTTCACCCCATCCGCCAACGCGGCCCCGGCCTATCCTTCCAAGCCGATCCGCGTGATCGTGCCCTTCCCGGCAGGCGGCGGCACCGACATCATTGCGCGCGAAGTCACCAGCAACGTGGCGAAGTCAACCGGTTGGACCTTCGTCGTGGACAACAAGCCGGGTTCGGGTGGCAACCTGGGGGTGGACGCCGCGGCGAAGGCGTCCGCCGATGGCTATACGATCGTTCTCGGCCAGACCAGCAACCTCGCGATCAACCCCACGCTGTTCAGCCACCTGCCCTATGACCCGCTCAAGGATCTGGCGCCGATCAGCCTCGTGGCCAGCGCACCGCTGGTACTGGTGACGCCGGTCGGGTCGCCCTACAAGACACTGGACGATGTCATCCAGGCCAGCAAGACCAAGCCCGGCACGTTGAACATCGCCTCGCCCGGCAATGGCACCGTCGCCCATCTCTCGGGCGAACTGCTGCAGAAGACCGCAGGCATCAAGCTGACCCACGTGCCGTACAAAGGCGTGGCGCAGGCAGTCAACGACCTGATCGGCGGACAAGTCGATCTCTATCTCTCGTCGGTTCCCACGCTGCTGTCCCATATCCGTAACGGCAAGCTGCGTCCGCTGGCCGTGACATCGCTCAAGCGCGTGACCGACCTGCCGCAGGTTCCCACCATTGCCGAGTCGGGCTATCCGAACTTCGAAGCCTCCACATGGTTCGGCTTCGCCGCCCCGGCGGCCACGCCGAAGGACATCGTCGTCAAGCTCAACGCCGCATTCAACAAGGCGCTGCAATCGCCCGATCTGGTGAAGACGCTGAGCGATCAGGGTGCGCTGGTCCTGGGCGGCACGCCCGAGGCATTTGGCACGCAGATCCGCCAGGACATCACGCGCTGGGCTTCGATCATCAAGGCATCCGGCACCCGGCTGGATTGACCGCCTGTTCCTGAACGTTTCCCGAATTCCCCGAACCTTCCCGCTATTTCCGCCTGTATCCGTCCTTTCCGGAGTCAAGTCATGTCGCTGCCCAACCTCAATCAAACCTTCGAACGTGTATCGGCCACCGTGGTCGCCCAGGCCGCAAAGTTCCAGCCGGCGATCTTGGCCGATGTGGCCGGTCGTCGCGGTGCGCTGCATGGCCGTATCAAGGCACTGCGCCCCAGCATGAAGCTGGCTGGCCCGGCCTTCACCGTGGAAGTCCGCCCCGGCGACAACCTGATGATCCATGCCGCACTGGCACTGGCGCAACCCGGCGACGTGCTCGTCATCGACGGCAAGGGTGACCAGACCTCCGCGCTGATGGGAACGATCATGATGAGTGCAGCGCGCCAGCGCGGGCTGGCCGGTGTCGTCATCGACGGCGCCGTGCGCGACAGCCTCGAATTGGAAGAGATGAAGTTCCCTGTCTTCTCCGTCGGCACCAATCCAAACGGACCCACCAAGGAAGTGGCCGGCCGCATCGGCCATCCGGTCTGCGTCGGCGGCGTGACGGTCTACCCCGGCGACTACGTCTGCGGTGATGCCGATGGCGTCGTGGTGGTGGAACGCGAGAAGATCGAATCGCTGCTTGCTGCCGCCGAACACAAGGAAGCCGCCGAAGCCAAACGCATCGCACAGATCAAGGAAGGCAACACCGCTGCCCCGTGGCTGCTGGCCTCGCTGGTCACCGCTGGCGTGCTGAAGCAGGGAGAAACGCTGTGACGACGCGCCCTGCCATCATCGTGACCGGTGCGGACCTCGCGCCAGAAGCCCTCGCGGTCCTCGCTGATTTCTCCATCGTATTCGCGGGAAAGACTCCGCAAACCGCAGACCTCGTGTCGCTCGCCAGACAACACGACCCGGTCGGCATCATCGTCCGCTATGGCAGCGTAGGCGCCGAAGTCATGGATGCCGCGCCATCGCTGCGCGTCATCGCCAAGCATGGCAGTGGCACCGACACCATCGACAAGACCGCCGCAGCGGCGCGAGGCATCGAAGTACTGGCCGCAGTGGGCGCCAATGCCGCAGCCGTTGCCGAGCACGCGTTGGCACTGATGCTGGCTTGCGCGAAATCCATCGTGCCGCTCGATGCGCGCATGCACGCCGGCCACTGGGACAAGGCCACGCACAAGAGCATCGAACTGAGCGGCCGTACCGTGGGGCTGGTGGGCCTCGGCACGATTGGCCTGCGCCTCGCCCGCATGTGCCACGCCATGGACATGCGCGTGATCGGCTTCGATCCCTACGCCCGCAACCTGCCCGACTACGTGCAAGCCGTGCCGCTGGAAACGATCTGGTCCGAGGCCGATGTGATCTCGCTGCATTGCCCGCTCACCGACGACAACCGCAACATGCTCGATGCCGATGTGCTGGCACGCTGCAAACCGGGCGTCATCCTCGTCAACACGGCGCGCGGCGGCCTGATCGACGAACCCGCGCTGTTGAACGCGATCCGCTCCGGACACGTTGCCGGTGCGGGCCTCGACAGCTTTGCCGTCGAACCGATGGCTGTGCCCCATATCTTTCACGGCCAGCCCGGGATTATCCTGAGTCCGCATATTGGCGGCGTGACCAGCGCGGCCTACGTGAACATGGGCGTTGCCGCAGCGCGCAATGTACTCGGCGTCGTGAGCCGCGAACCCGCACTCACGAAAGACTGAGCGATACGAGATCAGGCAACACGGCGTCCGGAAAAAGAAAGAGCCGGACCCGACAAGAAGCAATAAGTTGGAGACAGACATGCACGCAACAAAACACAGCGCCCCGTGGCTTCCGCGATTCGCATTGGGGGCCCTGGCCGCCCTCTCGTTCCTCTCGATCGGCGTTCACGCGGAGACCTGGCCCGCCCGTCCCGTCAAGATCGTGGTGCCCTATCCGCCGGGCGGCGCCGTCGATGCGGTCACACGCAAGATGGCGCAGCGCCTGACCGAGCAGACCGGCCAGAGTTTCTTCGTCGAGAACAAGCCCGGTGCCACGGGCACCATCGGCGCCGTACAGGTTGCCCGCTCGGCGCCAGATGGCTACACGCTGCTGGCCAACGACACCACCTACGCGTTGCTGCCGCATATCTTCCGCAAACTGCCGTTCGACTATGCGCAGGATTTGCAGCCGGTTTGCGCGTATGTGTTCGCGCCGATGGGACTGGTCGTCAAGGCCGACGGCAAGTACAAGACGCTGGCCGAACTGCTCACCGCCGCCAAGGCCGGAGACAACAAGGTCTCGTATGGCTCGGGCGGTCCGGGATCGACACCCCACTTCGCCAGCGAAGCGCTGGGGATGGCGGCCGGTGCGCACTTCATGCATGTGCCCTTCAAGGGCGCGGGCGAGGCAACCGTCGCGCTGCTCGGCGGCACCGTGGATTTCCAGATGGCGTCCATCTCGGGCGTGATCGGCCAGGTGCAAGGCAACAAGCTGCGCGTGCTGGCCGTGAGTGGCGACAAGCGCCTGCCCGCGTTGCCGGGCGTAACGACTTTTGCAGAAGCGGGCGTGCGCGGTTTCGGCGTCACGAACTTCACCGGTCTCTGGGCACCCAAGGGCACGCCGCCGGAGGTGCTGGCCCGCCTGCAGAAGGAAGTGTCCGCAGCCATGGCCACGCCCGATATGCGCACCTACGCGCAGGGTATCGGCGCCGATGCCGGCTACTGGGACACCAACGCATTCCGCAAGGAAATGGGCGAGCGCATGGCATTCTGGGGTAAGGTCGCCAGTGGCACTGGCTTTGAAAAGCAGTAATTCGTAGCCAACCCCTATCTGTCACGCTCCGTCAGGACACCACATGTTTCTCTTGAATCCGCCAGTCGTCCGCGAAGCCACGCTGTTCAGCAGCCTGCCGGAGCGCTATCGCCAACAGCGCCACACCGCATGGTCCGATGCCAATCAGGGCGGACGCGCCATCGACTCCTTCCTCGAAGGCCCGGTCGTGGACGATGCAGGCAACCTCTATGTGACGGATATCCCTAACGGTCGCATCTTCCGGATCGATACCCATGGGGCTTGGGAGACAATCGCCGAATGGGACGGCGAGCCCAACGGCATGAAGTTCTTCACTGCCGATGAACTGCTGGTCACGGACTATCGCAACGGACTGGTTCTCGTCGATATCAAGACAGGCAAGGTGCGTCCGCACCTGGGCCGGCGCAACACCGAGAGCTTCAAGGGCGTGAACGACCTGACGCTCGATGCGCGCGGCAATGTGTATTTCACGGATCAGGGCCAGACTGGCCTGCACGATCCGACGGGGCGCGTGTATCGACTCTCGCCGGAGGGCCGGCTCGACCTGCTGCTATCGAATGTGCCGAGTCCCAACGGCGTCGTGCTCTCGCCGGACGAACGCTTCCTGTTCGTGGCCGTCACGCGGGGCAATTGCGTATGGCGGATGCCATTGCAGGCCGATGGCAGCGTCTCCAAGACGGGGCAATTCTTCACGTCCTACGGGCCCAGCGGTCCCGATGGATTGGCGATGGATCAGACCGGCCGCCTGCTCGTCGCCAACCCCGGGCTGGCCTACGTCTGGGTGCTCAACCATCGCGCCGAACCCGTGGAGGTGATTCGCGGCACGCCGGGGCACTCGCTGACCAACCTCGCTTTCGGCGGCTCCGATCGCAAGACGCTCTACATCACCAACTCCACGACAGGTGAGATTCTGACTGTGCAGATGGATGAGCCCGGTGCCACCCCGAGCGGGAAGCACGACGCCCGCCGCTGAAAGTGCACGCCGTGCCGCACGGACGGTCCGGCGTGTACCCGCGTGTACCCAATACTTTGCTTGACCGATCCCGCACTCCCACCGAAGCTTGGAAGGCTGCACGCTGCCATCCATCGCAAGCATCGTCGAAGAAGAACAAGGGAGAGGTCGTATGCCGTCGTCACGCAAGGGAATGCCGCTGCACGCGCATCTGTGGATGCTGTTCGGCGCGATCATCCTGCTCGTTGGCCTGCTGGCGAGCGGCCTCAACTACTGGGTGACCCGCGCCGCGCTGCAGGCCGCCACTGCGGATGCCAGCCAGCAAATGGCCGGCACGATGCGCGACGAGGTGGAGGACCTGCTGGCACCGGCACAGACGGCCATCACGCTGATTCGATACAGCGCCATCGCCAACGATGGCACGCCGCACCAGCGCGATGCGTGGCTATCGCTGGCGCGCGAAGCGCTGGAGAGCGCGCCAGTGCTGCAGGCGGTCTACATCGGCTACGCAGACGGAACCTTCCTCTATCTCAGGCCGCTGAGGTCCGATGCGGACCGCGCGATCTTCAAGGCGCCCGACACGGCGTACTTCGTGCTGCGCAGTGTCCTCGGCACGGCGCCCGCGCTGATCGGACAAGTCGATTTCCTCGATCGCGACCTGCGCACGGTGGCCACCCTCCGGGATCAGGAATACGCGGAGCGCTTCGATCCGCGCAAACGGGTCTGGTATCAGGCCGCAATTGGCTCCGATGCGCCCGTGCGCACGGACCCCTATCTGTTTTTCTCCGACCAGGAAGTCGGCACCACGTTTGCATTCCGCACACCGCATCGCAATGCCGTGGTAGGCGGCGACTTTCGTCTCGACTGGCTGGGCACGATGCTCGCGAAGAAGAAGGCGACGCCCGGCACCATGCTGGCGCTACTCGACAGCAACGGCAAGGTGCTTGGCATCGACAACCGCCTGCCCGAATCGTCCGCCGCGCCAGACGCTATCCAGGCGGACTTGCTCGCCGCGCCCGCCGACTACAACATTCCGGTGCTCACGGCCATGGCCACCGCATTCCAGGGCGGCGCCCGGCAGACGGGGCGCAAGTCGATAACGGTAGACGGCATGACGTGGTACACCACCACCGACGTGATTCCTGCCACCACCGGCAAGCCGCTCTACCTGCTGATGGCCGTGCCTCAATACGAACTGTTGGCGAACGCCAAACAACAGGCATGGACGGGCATCCTGTTCACGCTCGCCATCGTGCTGCTGTCCATTCCGCTGACATGGCTGGTGGCCCATCGCCTCGCCAAGCCGCTCAGCCAGTTGGCCGATGGCATGCAAGCCATCCGCAGCTTCGATTTCGACAAGGCACTGCCCGTGCAATCGACCATCCGCGAAGTGGGCGCGCTCGGCGCCGCCGCCGAACAGATGCGCCAGACCATACGGCGTTTTCTTGCCATCGTGCAGGCGGTTGCCGCCGAAGATCGTCTGGAGCGCTTGTTGCCAGTGCTGCTGGAGAAAACACTTGCCGAAGCTGGCGGCACAGCCGGCATTTTCTTCCTGGTCGACGAGAACGACATCCGCGCCGCGGCAATCCAGGACCGCCATGGCAACGATGCCGCAGCGACGAAGCCGTCCTATGCGCTCGATGAAGCGCCATCACCGGTGCGCGACGCCGTCCGGCAACATCGTTCGCAAAGCGCTGACCTGGACCGCACGGCTCTCGCCGCGATCACAGCGGGCGATATGACCCATGGCGGTGCCACGTGCGCGGTAGCCATCCCGGTGGTGAATCGAAAGTCGGAGGCACGTGGCGTGATTCTTGTGATCCGCGACACGCCGATGAACGCGGCACAGCTCGCCTATGTGGAAACGCTATCCGCGCTGTATGCCGGCTCCATTGAAGTCCGCGAGCTGGCCGACGCCCAGCGCAAGCTGTTCGACGCATTTATCCGCCTGCTGGCCGATGCAATCGACGCCAAGAGTCCGCACACCGGCGGCCATTGCTCTCGCGTGCCGGCGCTGGCCAAGCTGCTGGCACAAGCCGCGTGCGATGCCACCGATGGCCCCTTCCGGTCATTCCAGATGACAGGCACCGAGTGGGAAACGCTACATGTGGCCGCATGGCTGCACGACTGCGGCAAGATCACCACGCCTGAATACATCATCGACAAGGCGACCAAGCTCGAAACTCTCCACGATCGCCTGCACGAGGTTCGCATGCGATTCGAGGTCATGAAGCGCGATGCCGAGATCGGCTGCCTCGAAGGCATCGTTGCGGGCGACGATCCTGCTGACGCGCGGACGCGGCTCCAGCAGACCTTGCGAGAACTGGACGACGATTTCGCATTCGTCGCCGCATGCAACCAGGGGACCGAAGCCATGGACGCGCACCGCAAGGCACGGCTGCTGCAGATTGCTTCGCGCACGTGGACCCGGACGCTCGACGACCGCATCGGCCTGTCCCGCGAAGCCACGGCGCATCTGTCCGCAAGCCCCGCCCCATCATTGCCCGTGCGCGAGCCGTTGCTCGCGGACAAGCCGGAACACCGGGTGCCGCGTGGCGCGCATGACACCATCGCCCCCGACAATCCGTGGGGCTTCCGGCGCGACGCCCCACCGTATCTCCATGATCGCGGCGAACTGCACAACCTGCTGATTGGCCGGGGCACACTGACCGCGGAAGAGCGCTACAAGATCGAAGATCACATCGTGCAGACGCAAATCATGCTCTCGCGGCTACCGTTCCCACGTCATCTTCGGCAAGTGCCCGAAGTGGCTGGCAACCATCACGAGAAGATGGACGGCACAGGCTATCCGCGACGCCTGCGGCGCGAGGACATGAGCACACTCTCCCGGATGATGGCGGTTGCCGATATCTTCGAGGCGCTGACTGCGGCGGACCGCCCCTACAAGAACGCCAAGACCCTGTCCGAATCCATCGACATCATGTACCGGGCCGCTACGGATGGGCATATCGACCCCGAGATTTTCGAACTGTTCCTGACATCGGGCGCCTACCTGGCCTATGCCCAGCAATATATGCAGCCCGCCCAGATCGACAAGATAGACGTGGAGCGATACCGAAAGCAAATGCGCGCAGGCAGTGCCGTGGCATAGCGGCATTTGCGATTCCCGAACCCCGCCTTTGGCCCCGCCGAAGCCGTAGCAATCCGGTTTCCCCGAACGCGCAAGCCGTGTAACAATCGTCTCCACAAAACATTCCAACCAGGAGACATCGGCCCATGCAGCCCAGCCCGCACGGTCCGAACGGAACGCCGATTCCCGGCGTTTCGGAGGACATGCCGACGATCATTGCGTCCAAGCTTGTGCCGCCGGCCTGTGCCGCGTCGCATCTGGCACGGTCGCATCTGGTCGCGGCCATGCTGGCGGCGCACAGTGCCCGACTGCTGCTGATACGCGCCCCAGCCGGATTCGGCAAGACCACGCTGATGCAGCAGTATGCAGCGGCGTGTCAGGCAAAAGGCGACGCCATCGCGTGGGTGCGGCTCGATGCGGCCGATAACGACTTGCCGCGTTTCCTGGGCCACCTCGCCGCAGGATTGCAGGTATTGCACCCCTCGCGGCAAACGCTGCCCGCCTCCGCAGAGCGCATGGGCGCGGGCGTCATCGCTACCGTTGCGGCCGTCAGCCAGCCGTTCGCCATCCTGCTCGACGATTTCGAAGTCATCCAGAGCGAGGCGGTGCTGAACTTCGTGCAGTTGCTGCTGGAATCTCTCCCCCCCAACGGTACGCTCGTGGTGGCATCGCGCACCACGCCATCGCTCGGGCTGGGCCGCGTCAGGGCACGTGGTCATCTGCTGGAACTCCAGCCTGGCGCCTTGCGGTTCACGCTGCCTGAAGCCGCCGCGTTTATTCGCGAGAAGTGCGGGATAACCCTGTCCGATGTGGATGTCGCCCGGCTCCATCGCTGTACCGAAGGCTGGGCCACGGCCATCTACCTGGCCACGCTCTCACTGCGGCAGCATCCCGACCATAGCCGCTTTGTCGCATCGTTTTCGGGCACCAATACGGATCTGGCCGAGTATCTCGCGCAGGACATCCTCGGGCGGCAGTCCGAGCCCGTGCGCCGCTTCCTGCTCGAAACCAGTGTACTGAGCCATCTTTCCGCACCGCTTTGCGATGCCATCCTCGATCGCAACGACAGTCACGCGATGCTGGCCGCGCTGGAGCATGACAATCTCTTTCTCTTTCCGCTCAATGGCGAACAGGACGAGTATCGCTACCACAGCCTGTTCGCCAGTTTCCTTCAGCATCGGCTGCGCAGCCTGAATCCCGAACGGGAGACCGCATTGCATGCTGCCGCCGCGCGTTGGTATCTGCAGGCGCGGCGACCGATTCCTGCCATCGACCATCTGCTGCGCGCCGGCCTGCTTGAAGCCGCCACCGCCGAGATGGCGCTTCACGCCGACACGCTGCTCAACAACGGCCGCGTCAGGCTGCTGTCGCGCTGGTTCGATCTCGTGCGCGACCGCCTTTCCGAAGCCGATCCACGGGTGCGCATTACTGCGGCATGGGTGCTGCTGCTCAATCGCCGCTTTGCGGAAGCGTTGCAGGCCGTGCAATGCATCGTTGACGATACCCGCACTAGCGCCGCACACGAATCCGTGCAACGTCAGGCCGAGACGTTGCGCTGCGTGTTGTTCGCGATGACGGACCGCACCGAAGCCTGCCGCGAGATCGGCCTGCCGCTGCTCCAGCATGTGCCGCCGGACGATTCCTTCCAGTACTGGCTGCTTGCGAATTCCGTGGCATATGGGCTGGTTTCCGTGCGACGCCACGACGAGGCGCGGCAAGTGCTGGCCAATGCCTGCGCAGGCGGACGGCACCAGCAGATGCCGTTACTGCGCAGCGTGGCGGATTGCCTGGAGAGCATCATCGATCTGTTCCACGGCAGGCTGGGGCGTTCGATGGCGCGCCTGCGCGGTGCCCAGCAAACGTGGCATGACCGCACCGATGAAGTGACGGGAGGCCGCGCCGCAGCCGGCGTGATCCTGGCCCTGCTCTGCTATGAAGCGGACCAGATCGACGAAGCCGCGCGGCTCGTCAATGACACGCTGCCCTTCGCCAAGATGACTGGCCCGGTAGATTCGATGATCACCTGCCATATCCTGAGTGCGCGCATCGCGTTGGCGCGCGGCGACCGTGACCTGTGGCAGCGCAGGCTGCTGGAACTGGAAGAACTCGGTGGCCGGGTGCCGTCGGAGCGCGCAATCTGCTCCACGTGGCTGGAGCGCACACGCGTGGCCACACTCGACGGTGCACTCGATGCCGCCGCGCAGGCCTTGCATGCCGCGGGACAACACGGCGCGTGGGAGACACTCGATGACGCAGGGTATGCCAATGAAGTCGATGTGCCCGCCGTAGCGCGTTGGCGCCTGCAGATTGCGCGCGGGGCGGATGCGTCGCTATGCGATGCGCTGGCTCACGCCGTTGCCACGGCCGCCGCACAGCAGCGCCACTGGCGACTCCTGAAACTCCGCCTGCTGCACGCGATGGCACTGGAAAGCGCAGGAGAACACGAACATGCGTTCGATGCGCTGACCGAAGCACTGCGGATAGCCAGCCATGAAGGCTTGCGCCGCAGCTTTATCGATGAAGGCGCTCCACTGGTGGCATTGCTGCAGCGCTGGAACGCCGCTCATCGTATGCAAGGCACGATGCCTGGCGTAGCCGCTGGGTTCGTGCCTGATTTGCTCGCGCGCATGGGCGTATCCGATGCGGAACCTGCCGAAGCTACCGCTGCGCCAGACATCTCGACACCCACGCGCGACATGGGCCTCGATGCCCTGACCACGCGAGAACTCGATGTGCTGCACATGCTCTCGCACGGCCACCGCAATCGCGCCATCGCGGAGAAGCTGTTTGTCTCCGAGCTGACTGTGAAATCCCACCTGCGCCGCATCAGCGCCAAGCTCGGCGCGCAGAGCCGCACGGAGGTGGTGGCCATCGCAAGACAGCGGGGCTTGCTCGACTGAGAAGGCCCCGCTGTCCTCGTTCTCCTACAGCGTGCGCGCGATCAGTTCCTTCATGATCTCGTTCGATCCGCCGTAGATCTTGCCAACCCGTGCGTTGACGTACAGCCGCGCAATCGGATACTCGGCCATATAGCCGTAGCCGCCGTGCAGTTGCAGGCATTCGTCGATGATCTCGCAGCTCTTCTGCGTGCACCACCATTTGGCCATCGCTGCCGTCTCGCCGTCCAGTTCGCCACGCAGCACCTTTGCCATGCAATCGTCCACAAAGGCGCGGGCGATGGTGACGTTGGTCTTGCACTCGGCCAGCTTGAAGCGCGTGTTCTGCAGTTCCAGCAGCGACGTGCCGAAGACCTGCCGGTCACGCACGTAGGCAACGGTTTCGGCCATCGCGCGCTCCATCGAGCCGAGCGCGCCTACCGCAATCGTCATACGTTCCTGCGGCAACTGCTGCATCAACTGGTAGAAGCCGCGCCCTTCCTCGTCGCCCAGCAGATTGCTGCACGGCACGCGCACGTTGTCGAAGAACAGTTCGGCCGTGTCCTGCCCCTTCTGGCCGATCTTCTCCAGCACGCGGCCCCGGCGGAAGCCCTCCAGGCCCGCCGTTTCCACGACGACAATCGAGACACCCTTCACGCCCTTGTCCGGGTCCGTCTTGACCACTACGCAGATCAGATCGGCCAGCAGTCCATTCGAGATGAACGTCTTGGAGCCGTTGATCACGTAGTGGTCACCGTCACGCACCGCACGCGTCTTCACGCTCTTGAGATCGGAGCCTGCACCCGGCTCCGACATCGCGATAGCTGCGACCATTTCGCCGGATGCCATCTTCGGCAGCCAGTGCCGCTTCTGTGCCTCGGTGCCGTAGCGCAGGATGTAGTGCGCCACGATGGCACTGTGAACGCCGGTGCCGAGGCTCGTCGCCATCGCACGCGCCTGCTCGTAGGCGATGATCGCTTCATGCGCGAAGCTGCCACCGCCGCCGCCGTACGCTTCGGGGATGCTCGCGCAGAGCATACCCATCTCGCCGGCCTTGCGCCACGTTTCGCGATCCACATGCTGCTGCTTCCACCACCGCTCCTCGTTCGGCACGAGCTCGCGCTCGATGAACTTGCGGATGGCGTCCTGGAAGATCGAAAGATCCTCGGTGATCCATGGGCTCTGGTTCGACATGGCTGTCCTGTGAAGTGGTCAATCAGGGACGGCCGCCGCCTACCACCAGCACTTGCCCGCTGATGTAGTTCGACTCGGGAATGCACATCAGGTACACCGCGCCAGCCGCTTCTGTCGGCGTACCACCACGACCCACCGGAATCATGGCTTCCACGTTCTTCATCAACTGCGCGTTGACCCCCACCTTGATCTCGCGGCCCGCGATGTCGATGGTGGCACTGTCTCCAGCTACGGCTTCGGTCAGGCGCGTCTTGATCAGCCCGAATGCCACGCTGTTGACGTTGACCTTGTAGCGACCCCACTCCTTGGCCAGCGCACGCGTCAGGCCGTTGATCGCCGCCTTGGCGGCCGAGTAGTTGGCTTGGCCCGCATTGCCCATCACACCCGATACCGACGAGATATTGACCACCTTGCGGAAAATTTCCTGTCCCGCAGCGGCATCCGCCTTGGCGGTTTCACGGAAATGATCGGCAGCGGCACGCAGGATGCGGAACGGCGCGGTCACGTGCACGTCCATGATCGTCGACCATTGTTCATCGGACATCTTCTGGATCACGTTGTCCCAGGTGTAGCCCGCGTTGTTGATGATGATGTCGAGTCCGCCGAACTCCTGCAGCGCGGTCTGCACAAAGCGCTGGCCGAAATCGGCATCGGTCACGCTACCCGTGCAGGCTACGGCACGGCCACCCGCTGCCTGAATCTCCTTGACCACGGCATTCGCCGGTTCCGCGTCGAGGTCGTTGACCACCACGGCGGCGCCCTCGCTCGCCAGCTTCAGTGCGATTTCACGGCCAATGCCGCGACCCGATCCCGATACGATCGCTACCTTGCCATTCAGCTTGCTCATTGCGTGTCTCCCTCTGTCTTGTTCGAGTGTGTGGTTCAGGCGGCGGGCGCAATCAGCGCCTCGCCAGCCAGTTTGATTTCGCCCTGCTGATTGCACGTGGACAGTGCAATGCGCACCGTCCCCGCCGCTGCATCTTTCTCCGTCACCACGCCGCTGCACGACACCACATCGCCCACATGCGTGATGGCTGCAAATCGCACCGAGAACTCGCGAATCGCTTCCTGCGGCACCCAGTTGGTCAGCAGGCGGCCCAGGTAGGCCATCGACAACATGCCGTGCGCGAACACGTCGGGCATGCCCGCACGTTTCGCAAAATCCAGATCGACGTGAATCGGATTGTGGTCACCGGAGGCACCCGCATAGAGCGCCAGCGTGAGCCGGCTCAACGGCTCGGCATCGAAGGCGGGCAGCTTGCTGCCAACTTCCAATTGATCGAATCGAACTGCGCTCATTTGCCCTCCCTGACCTTGCCACGTACCACGATTACGCTGCGCAGATCAGCTACTGCACCGCCATCGCCATCGGTCACCCTGGTCTCGCGCACCACAAAGCCCAGCGCGCCGCCCTTCTTCTCGTAGATGTCCGCAATGCGCACCTCGAAATGCAGGCGCTCCCCAGCGAACGCCATGCGGTGATATTGAAAGCTCTGCTCGCCGTGCAGGATGCTGCCGATATCGATGCCCAGCAGGTCGATCGTGGCGCGCGGGTTCGGCGCCTCCATCTCCAGGCAGAACAGGAAAGTCGGCGGCACGGGCAGCGCGGGATAACCCGCAGCCGTGGCGGCAGCCTTGTCGGTATAGCGCGCATCGGTCTGTCCCGTGGCCTTGGCGAAGAAGCGCAGGCGGCCTGCCTCCACTTCCGCGCTATGCCGGGACAGCACCGTGCCGATGTGTCGGGTATCGAGCATGGGCACCTCCGCTTACTGGCGCTCGTACAGCGTCACCACGCAGGCGCCGCCGAGTCCGAGGTTGTGTTGCAGCGCCATGCGCACGCCCGGCACCTGACGGTCCTGTGCCTGCCCGCGCAGTTGCCACACCAGCTCCGCGCATTGCGCCAGGCCGGTGGCACCCAACGGATGGCCCTTCGACAGCAGGCCGCCAGACGGATTCGTCACCACGCGACCGCCGTAGGTGTTGTCGCCGTCGATGATGAACTTCTCGGCAGTGCCTTCCGGCGTGAGACCCAATGCTTCGTACGTAATCAACTCGTTGGCGGTGAAGCAGTCGTGCAACTCCACCACGCCGATATCCTCCGGTCCCACGCCAGCGGCCTCGTACACGGCCTGCGCGGCGGCATGCGTCATGTCGTAGCCCACCACCTTGCGCATATCGCCTTCATCGAAGGTGCTGTTGCGATCCGTAGTCATGGATTGCGCACGGATGGCAACGCGCGTATCGAGTCCATATTTCTTCGCGAAGGCTTCCGAGCACAGGATCGCAGCCGCCGCACCGCAAGTGGGCGGGCAGCATTGCAAGCGCGTCAGCGGATCGAAGACCGTGGGCGATGCCATGACTTCCTCCAGCGACACCGTATTGCGGAACACCGCAAACGGATTGCGCGCCGCGTGTTGACGTGCCTTGACCGAGATGCGGCCAAACGTATCCGGACGGATGTCGTATTCCTTCAGATAATCGCGTGCGGCGCCGCCGAAGAATTGCGCGGCACGCGGCGCGGCTTCGTCGATGCCCTGGATGTCGCGCATCACGTCGACAAAACGCGCCATCGGTGCAGGGCGATCCGTGTACGCACCTTTCAGCGCGCCGGGCACCATCTGTTCGAAGCCCACTGCAATGGCACACTCCACCGCGCCGCTGGCTACCGCCTGCCGTGCCAGGAACAACGCTGTCGATCCCGTGGCGCAGTTATTGTTGACGTTGATGACGGGAATGCCGGTCAGGCCCACGCCATAGATGGCCGCTTGCCCTGCCGTGGAGTCGCCGTAGACGTAACCCACATACGCCTGCTCCACCAGCGCGTAGTCCACACCGGCGTCGGCCAGTGCAGCCCGCGCGGCGTTGGCGCCCATGACCGGATAATCCTCGCTGGCTCCGGCCTTGGTGAACGGAATCATGCCGACACCGGCAACCAATACGCTTCTGCTCATGTTCGTGTCCTCGATCAATGGAAGGGAATCAGCTCACCTGGCGCGTCTGGCCCTGCCAGTGCTGGTCGCGCAGGTCGCGTTTCAGGATCTTGCCCGCCGCCGACAGCGGCATTTCCGTGCGGAATTCAAAGCTCTTGGGGCACTTGTAGTTGGCGAGCGCCGCACGGCAGTGCTCGCGCAGCGAAGTCTCGGATGGCGTCTTGCCTGCATGCGGTACCACCACGGCATGCACCGCCTCGCCCCAGTTGGTATCGGGGATGCCGATGACCGCGCACGTCGCCACCTCGGGATGCAGCGACAGCACGCTCTCGACTTCGGCCGAGTAGACGTTCTCGCCTCCCGTGACAATCATGTCCTTGAGCCGGTCGACGATGAACAGATAGCCGTCGTCGTCCATGTAGCCACCATCGCCGGTATGCAGCCAGCCGTTGCGCAAGGCTTCGGCGGTTTCCTTGGGCCGGTTCCAGTAGCCGCTGGTGATATTGGCGCCGAGCACCACGATCTCGCCCACAGTGTTGCGCGGCACTTCATTGCCATCCGGATCGACGATGCGCATGGTCACGCCCAGGCTCGCGCGGCCTGCCGAGCGGTACAGACCGCTGGCACGTGCCTCGTGGCTGTGATTCGCCGGCGGATTGACCGTGATAAGCGGCGAGGCTTCCGTCATGCCATACGCATGGAAGAAATCGATGTCGGGCAGCGCTGCCAGCGCGCGATCCAGCAGGCCCGCGGAAATGGGTGACGCGCCGTAGTAGATGCGCTGCAGGCTCGACAGGTCATGCTGGCCAAACGTGGGGTCCGCCAGCAGTGCCTGCAGCATCGTCGGCACCAGCAGCAGTTCTTCGATCTGCTCGCGCGCCACGGTCTTGAGCACATCGGCGGGCACGAAGCCCGGTTCGATCACCTGCGTGTCGCCTGCCACGATATGGCCGACGGCGCGCGCCATCGCAGCGGTATGGAATAGCGGCGCCACATGCAGCGATACGAACGTGCGCTGTCCTTCGCGATACTCGGCCATGCGCGAGACCGCCGATGCCCACAGGTTCAGATGCGTCTGCATCACGCCCTTGGGCTTGCCCGTGGTGCCACCCGTGTACATGATCGATGCCAGATCCTGACCGCCACGGAACATGTCCGCCACTGGCGTGGCCGCATCGATCATGGCCTCGTAATCGAGCATGCCATCGGGTGCACGCCCTTCACCCGCATAGATCACATGCGGCAACCGCTTTGCGGCCGCAAGGATGCCGGGCACCATCGGCAGGAACTGATCGTCCACGATCAGGATGCCGGTGTCGCAGTCGTCGAGCGAATAGACGATTTCGGGCACGCTCCAGCGAATGTTCACCGGATTCAGCACGCCGCCGCCCCACCAGACCCCTAGCATGTATTCGATATAGCGATCCGAATTCAGCGCCAGCATGCTGACCCGGTCGCCCGGCGCCATACCGATTGCCTGCAGCGCGCCAGCGAGTCGCGCCACGCGTCCATGCAGTTCCCGGAACGTGCGGGTCCGGCCGCGAAACACGGTGGCGCGGCTGTCCGGCGTCTGCTGCATGCAACGATGCAGCCCTTGCGTCAGATACATTCCTCGTCTCCTTCATGTGATGCAAGCGTCAGCCCTTGCATATGGGGGCCGCCATGTTGGGCCGCCTTCTGGAACCAGACTCTACGGAGCCGCGCGCGTCGTGTCGTGCGCCAAAGGAACCAATTTGCATGTTGCAGTGCGATTGGTCCGAACGGACCACGACAGTGCCCGGACGCGATGGAAGAATCGGCGGCATCCCCACTCTTCCCCTACGAGCATGAGCGGACCGCTGGCTGGACTGAAGATCCTCGACTTTTCCACGTTGCTGCCAGGGCCCTTCGCCACCCTGGCGCTGGCCGACCTGGGCGCGGACGTAATTCGCATCGAAGCGCCGAACCGGCCAGATCCGGTCAGGCGCCTGTCACCGCAACGCCATGGGGTCTCGGCGGCGCATGCGTGGATCAACCGCAACAAGCGGTCGCTGGCGCTGGACCTCAAGCAACCCGAATCGATCGACATTGTCAGGAAGCTGATTGCGACGCACGACATCGTGGTGGAACAGTTCCGCCCCGGCGTCATGGCACGGCTCGGCCTTGGCTATGAACAGCTTCGCGAGATCCACCCCGCCCTGATCTATTGCTCGATCACGGGCTACGGTCAGGACGGCCCCTATCGCGACCGCGCCGGGCACGACATCAACTATCTGTCGATTGCCGGCACAGCCAGCTACTGCGGACGTGGCGCGCCGGCACCGTCGAGCATCCAGGTGGCCGATATCGCGGGTGGCAGCCTGCATGCCGCGCTGGCCATTCTTGCTGCCGTCGCACATCGCTATCGCACTGGCGCTGGCCAAGCCATCGACGTCAGCATGACCGATGCCGCGTTCAGCCTGAATGCGCTGTCCGGTGCCGCCTATCTTGCTGGTGCGCGCGCGCCACGTCCGGAATCAGAGCGGCTCAACGGTGGCAGCTTCTATGACTACTACGCGACATCCGACGGCAGGCACTTGTCGGTCGGCAGCCTGGAGCCGCAGTTCCTGCAAGCGTTCTGCAGCGCGATGGACCATCCCGAGTGGGTAACGCTGGCCGTCACGGATATGACCGCACTGAAGCAGCAGATCGGCGCGGCCTTTGTGACGCGCACATTCGCGGAGTGGTGCGACGTCTTCGCCAAGGTGGATTGCTGCGTGGAACCCGTGCTGACGCTGGAAGAAGCGGCCACGCATCCGCACATGCGCGCGCGCGGACTGGTGGTTGATGTGCCGGTGGCTGGCATGGCGGGCTCGTTGCCGCAGATCGCCCATCCGGTGCGCTATTCCGCCACACCGCCCCAGTACCGGCACACAGGGGAAGCACTCGGCCAGCAGAGCCGCGACATCCTCGCTTCGCTTGGCTACGACGATACGCAGGTGCAGAAACTTGCCGACGCAGGCGTCACAACGCTGACGGAAGCCTGACACCTGTCACAAGGAGACAGACATGGATCATGAACGGAGACGCTGGCTCGGCCAGGCAGCAGCCATCGGCGGCGGCATGGCGTTCGCAAGTTGGCATGCAAGCGCCGACACTGCCTATCCGAACAAGCCACTGCGGCTCGTCGTGCCCTATCCGGCAGGCGGCGGCGCAGACACCATCGCGCGGTTGATCGGCCAGCAGTTGTCGCAATCGTGGCAGCAGCCCGTGGTCGTGGATAACAAGCCCGGCGCCAGCGGCATTCTCGGCAACGACATCGTGGCGAAGGCCACGCCCGATGGGTACACGATGCTGCTGGCCATCACCGCAATGATCCAGTCGCCCAGCCTCTACCGAAAGATGCCGTACAACGTGGAACGCGACTTCATGCCGGTCTCGCTGGTCGCGCGGTCGTCGGATCTTTTCGTCGTGCCGAATCGTGTGCCGGCGCGCACGCTCGCGGAATTCATCGCACTGGCCAAGGCCAGCCCCGGCAAGTTGAGCTATGGCTCGTATGGCAATGGCACCTCGTCGCACCTGCATGGCGAGCAGTTCAAGATTCGCGCGGGGATCGATCTCGTCCATGTGCCGTACAAGGGCGCCGCGCCACTGGTCAGCGATGTATTGGGCGGACAGGTCGATTCCGCATTTGTCGACGTCACCTCGGCCAATGCGTACCTCCAAAGCGGAAAGTTCCGCGTGCTCGGCATCACGGGTACGCAGCGCCATACCGCGTTGCCAGCCGTGCCGACCTTTGCGGAAGCCGGATTGACTGGTTTCGAGCCCAACGGCTGGTTCGGGTTTTTCCTGCCCGCTGGCACGCCGCGCGACGTTGCGGACCGCCTGGCCGCCGAAGTGGCACGCATTGCCAAACGTCCGGAAATCTCGCAGCGCCTGAGCGCCATGGGACTGCAGCCTGTGGCATCGACGCCAACCGAACTGGCCAGCGTGGTCAGCAACGACACGCCGAAATGGGCGGAAATCGTCCGCACGGCGCGTATTCAACTGGACTGAGCAGCTGGATTGAAGGGGGAGGATGCAGCAGGTATTGCATCCTCGAAGCCCACCTTAAACAAATGCAAATTGCCTGACCGGCGGGCGTGACGCACAGTGGTCTCCGACAAAAACCTGACAAGAACAGGAGGAGACAATCATGGTGCGAATCATGCTCGCCGGCGTGCTGCTGGCGCTGGCTCACGGTGCAGCCGTAGCCGAAACCTATCCCTCGCGGCCCATCCGGCTGCTGGTGGGCTACGCGCCGGGCGGCCCGGTGGACACCGCCGCGCGCATCTACGCCGCCGAAATGGGCCGCGTGCTGAAGCAGCCGGTGGTTGTGGACAACCGCGCGGGCGCCAGCGGTGCGATTGCCGCAGGCATGACGGTCGGCGCCAAGCCTGACGGATACACGCTCTACTTCGTGGCCAGCCCCACGATGACGATGACGCCGCTGATCCAGAAATCGGTCAGCTTCAAGCCCGAGAAGGACTTCACCTACGTCGGGCTCATCACGGACTACACCAACGTCCTGCTGATCAACAAGGATTTCCCCGCAAAGAACGTCGAGGAACTGGTGTCGTACGCGCGCAAGCATCCCGGCGACGTGAGCTTCGGCTCGGCTGGCGTGGGGGCATCGAACCATTTGTCCGCCGAACTGCTCGCGCAGATGACCGGCGTGAAGATGCTGCATGTGCCATACAAGGGCAATTCGCCGGCCATGGCCGATGTCATGAGCGGCAAGGTGACGTTCATGTTCGACATCACTGGCACGGCCATCGGCCATATCCAGGGCGGCAAGGTCCGCGCACTGGCGGTCACGTCGAAGACACGCAACCCCGCCTTGCCCAGCGTGCCCACGCTTGTGGAATCCGGCCTCAAGCAATACGACCTGACCGGCTGGTATGGCCTGGTCGGGCCGCCGGGAATGCCTGCCGATATCACCAACCAGCTCGTCAAGGCGCAGCAGACCGTGGGCGAAGACCCCGCCTTCCGCAGCCGCATGACCGAGGTGGGCTACGACCTGAACGTGACCGGCCCGGCGCCGCTACAGAACCGCATCAAGAAGGAACTGGCGCTCTGGGGCAACGTGGTCAAGACGGCCAATATCGAAGTGGAATAAGCGATAAACGAGCGGCTGGCGTTGCCTGGCAGTTCGGCGGCGGTGAAGGCGTGCTTTCCCGATGACGAATTGCCGCACCCCAGCACCGCCTCTACACTGCGGACGTGCCGGATAGTGTCCGGCCCCCTTTTCCATGAAGGAATTCAGCGACATGCCGCAGGAACCCGCCGCCGACATCAACACCCGGATCAGCGACATTCCCCGTCACTGGGCCAGCCGCGCGCCGGACGCCATTGCCGTGCAGGAGGGCGAGCGCACCGTCACGTTCGGACAGCTTTGGGAAGGCATTGGCCTGGCTCGCGAATACCTGGCTGCACAAGGCGTGGGCACGGGCGACCGCGTGATGATCATCGGCGAGAACTCCCTTGCGCTGATTACGCTGGTCTTTGCCTTGTCCGAACTCGGCGCGTGGCCCGTGGTTACCAACGCGCGCCTGACGCCGCGCGAGATCGAGGAAATCCGCACGCACTGCCGGCCCCGGCTGATGCTGTTCACACTGGCCGCATCGCCTGACGCGCTGCGGCATGGTCTGCTCTACCGTGCCCGCGAGATCACGCCGCCCGGCCTGGGTCCGTTGATGGCGGCCGATGTGGACCAGCATAGTGAACCGGAGCCGGAAGCCCTCGCGCGCGACGTGGCCGCGCTGATCTATACCTCCGGCACCACCGGACAGCCCAAGGGCGTGATGGTCACGCATCGCGGCCTGCTGCACTACGCCCGTGTGACGGTCGAAAGCCGTGGCATCGGGCCCGGCGACTGCGCCTATGCCGTGATGCCGATGTCCCATATCTTCGGCCTCGCCACGCTGCTGCTCGCCACGTTGCAAGGCGGCGGCAGTCTGTATCTGGTTGCACGCTTCAACGTCAACGATGCCTGTGCCGCACTGCAGCGCGGTGCCATCTCGATCCTGCAGGGCGTGCCGGCGATGTTCAGCCGCATCCTGGCACATCTCGCCAGACAAGGGACGCCAACGCTGCGTGCGCCGCGCCTGCGTTACCTGTACACGGGGGGCGGTCCCCTGGAACCTGCGTTGAAGCGCAACGTGGAAGCCGTGTTCGGGCAACCGCTGCATCATGGCTATGGCATGACCGAATACGCGGGATCGCTGTTCATCACACGCCCCGACCGTCCGCGCGATGACTGTGCAGCAGGCGAGATTGTCGAAGGCGCCGCACTGCGCGTGGTGACATCCGACGGCAATCCCGTTCCTCCCGGCACGCCCGGCGAGCTATGGGTAAAGGGCCCCGGCGTGATGCGTGGTTACTACCGCGCGCCGGAGCAGACTGCCGAGGCATTGCGTCCCGATGGCTGGCTCAATACCGGCGATATCGGACGGCTCGGCCCCGACGGTGCGCTGTTCATCGTGGGTCGTACGCGCGACCTGATCATCCGCTCGGGTTTCAGCGTGTATCCGATCGAAGTCGAATCCGTGATCAATACCCATCCGACGGTGAGGATTTCCGCCGTGGTGGGGCATCCCGCAGAGGACGGCAACGAGGAAATCGTGGCGTTCGTGGAGATTCGCGAAGGCGAGACATTCGATGCGGACACACTGCACAGCTACCTGGCCGAGCGTCTTTCTCCCTACAAGCGGCCGGCGCGCATCGTGCGCGTGGCGGCGATACCGACTACGGCCAGCGGCAAGCTGCACAAGCACCAGTTGCGCGGGATGATGGCGGAACTGGTCTGATTCAAGTACCCGTGTTGCCGTCTTCCACAAGCAGATCTACCAGCTTGCGCGCGAAGACGGGCAACGCCTCGCGATCCGCCACGCAGATCTGCAGCTTGCGCTCGGCCCAGTCATCTTCGATCTGCACGATGTTGAGCGCCATGGTCTTGGCGTGACGCCGGGCTGTGCTCTCGGGCAGCACGCCGATCCCCACATTCGCCTCGATCATCCGCCCTGCCGTCTCGAAGTTGCTGACCTGGATACGCCAGTGCAGCGTGCGCTGCAGATCGGCGGCGGCGCGCTTCAGGAAATTGTGGATCGCGCTTTCCTCGGGCAGGCCGATGAAGTCGTATTCGAGCGTCTCCACAAAGCGCACCCGCTTGCGCTGCGCCAGCGGATGGCTCAGGGCCGTGGCCAGCACCAGGCGGTCCAGCCGGTAGGGCATCACCTCCAGCCCATCCATGTTCACGCCGCTGGCCGCAATGCCGATATCCACCATGCCTTCCTGCACGGCCCGGACGATATCGGGACTCAACCGTTCGCGGATATCGACCGTCACATCGGGATGGTTGACAAGGTAAGTGCGCAGCACGCCGGGCAGGAACTCGCTCATCGCCGTGGTATTGGCGAACACACGCACGTGACCCTTGATGCCTGAAGCGTATTCCTGAAGATCGCCACTCAACTGCTCGATCTGGCGAAGTACCCGGCGCGCATGCGCCAGAAGCGTTTCCCCCGCCGGCGTCACCTTGACGCCCTGGCTGCTGCGGCTCAGCAACTTCACGCCCACCTGTTCTTCCAGGTTCTTGATGCGCGTGCTGGCAGCGGGTAGCGACAGATGGCAACGTTCTGCACCGCGGGTCAGGCTGCTGGCTTCCGCGATATGCGTGAAGAGGTTCAGATCGACCAGATCGAAGCGCATTGTCGTTGTCTCCAGAATAGTCGGCGATTATCCCCCGATTGCACGCATTCTTGCCATCCTCGCAATCACCGAGGGCCTTCATGGCGGGCGAATACCGGCTTTCAGACACGCGAATAGGCGAACCGCCGTGCATGCGCCAAGCTGTGCCATTCTCATAACTCCGGAGACCCGACATGGCAGAGCAGGAGACGTTGCGCGTGGACATTGCGGACGGCGTGGCAACGCTGACGCTGAACCGTCCCGAACAGAAGAACGCCTTGAACACACCGATGCGCGACGGACTGCGCGAAGCCGTGCAGAGCATCCGCGCAGACCGTTCGATTCGTGCGGTGGTACTGCGCGGCGCCGGCACCGACTTCTGCTCGGGCGGCGATATCCGCGCCATGAACGTCACCGACGCCGACGCAGGCCGCGACCGCATGGACGACCTGCACGGCTGGATCGCCATGCTTTCCGACCTGGATCGCCCCGTGGTGGCCGCTGTGGATGGCGTGGCCTATGGTGCGGGCTTCAGCCTGGCGCTGCTGGCGGATTTCATCGTGGCCTCGCCGCGTGCGCGCTTTTGCATGCCATTCATGAAAGTGGGACTGGTGCCGGATTGCGGCGCGTTGTATACGCTGCCGCGCGTGGTGGGCATGGCGCGTGCGCGAGAGCTGGTCTTCAGCGCCCGCGAAGTTCGCGCGGAAGAAGCCAAACAGATGGGCGTGGTATTCGAGATCGTGGAACAGGAGCGGTTATTTGCGCGCGCAGATCAGATGGCGCGCAGCCTGGCGAGTGCTTCGCCTGCGGCGTATGCGCTGACCAAACGCGCATTGAACCAGTCGTTCGACAGCGACCTCCGCGCGATGCTGGAGCTGGAATCACTGGGACAAGGGGTGGCGTTTACCACCGCGTATCACAAGGAAGCGGTGAGGCGGTTCAAGGAGAAGGAAGCGCCGTTGTTTCAGTGGGCGACGGAGTAATCTCTCCGATTGTGTTGCTCCCCTCTCCCGCGAGCGGGAGAGGGGTTGGGGGAGAGGGCTGGAGGTTCTGCTTGCCGATAGTGGAAATTTGAACCGCCCGCCCTCTCCCCCGCCCCTCTCCCGCGAAGCGGGAGAGGGGAGAAAACAGTCAGGAGATTGTCGAGGCATCACCCCGCCGTGATCCCCGCCGTCTTGATCACCTTCCCCCACTTCTCGATTTCTGCGTGCAGCCGCTTGCGCATCTGCTCCTGCGTCCCCGCATCAGCCTCAGCCCCCGCCTGCAGCAGTTTCTGCTTCACACTCGGGTCATTCATCGCCACGTTGAAATCCGCATTGATCTTGTCGAGCACGGCTTTGGGCGTCTGGGCCGGGGCGAACAACGCTGCCCACGAATACGCTTCGTAACCCGGCAATCCCGATTCGGCCACGGTCGGCACATCGGGCAGCATGCCCGAACGCTTGCGGCTGGCCACGCCCAATACCTTGATACGTCCCGTCTTGATGTGTTGCAGCGCAGTCGGCGCATCGCTGAACATCAACTGTACCTGTCCACCGAGCAGGTCATTCATCGCCGGGCCACTGCCCTTGTAGGGCACGTGCTGCAACTTCGTGCCCGCTTCCATGTTGAACAGTTCGCCCGCCAGATGCGTGCCACCACCGTTGCCCGACGAGCCATATGAGAGCGTGCGGCCGGGCTGCTTCGCGTACGCAATCAGTTCCTTGATGTTGTTGGCAGGCACGGACGGATGCGCGACCACGAACACCGGGAACATCGCCGCGAAGCTCACCGGCGCGAAGTCCTTCTCGATGTCGTACGGCAGCTTGCCCATCAGCGATGGATTCACCGCGTGGTGAATCGAGCCGAGGAACAGCGTGTAGCCATCGGGCGCCTCTTTGGATGCGATGGTGGCGCCGATCGTGCCGCCCGCGCCCGCGCGATTGTCGATGACGAGCGGCTGCTTCCAGATCTCGCCGAGCCGCTGGCTGAAGATGCGCGCGGTACTGTCCACCGGACCGCCGGGCGGAAACGGCACGATCAGCCGCACCGGCTTGGCCGGCCACGGGTCGTTGGCCAGCACCGATAGCGGATGCGTGGCGGCTGCCAGCGCGCCAGCAGCCATGAGCCGCCTGCGCATAGGGGAAATGATCATGCCTTGTCTCCTTGGGTCTGCATCGAACCGGCCTGCTCCCGCAGCACACGCTTGAGGATCTTGCCGTTGTTATTGGTAGGCAGTTCTGCCAGCGCGATGATTCGCGCGGGGCGTTTGTAAGGGGCCAGCCGGCTGCGCAGATGATCCTTGAGCGCGGCAAGTTCCAGCGGGCAGCCAGGACGCAGTTCCACGAACGCGACGATTTCCTCGTTGCCGTCGCCCTCGGGCGTGCCGACCACCGCCGAGCGCTGAATGCTTGGATGGGTGTTCAATGCCGTCTCTACTTCAGCCGGGTACACGTTGAAGCCCGAGCGGATGATCATTTCCTTGAGGCGACCCACCACGAAGACCGCGCCATCGGCGTGCATCTCGCCCAGGTCGCCGCTCGCATACCAGCCGCCTTCGCGCATCACGGCAGCGGTGGCTTCCGGATCGCGGAAATAGCCAGGCATCAGCCCCCTGCCCCGCAGCCAGAGTTCTCCGCGCTCGCCCAGCGGCAGCGGCTTGCCAGTCGTGGCGTCGGTGACCTGCACCTCGGCTTCGGCTACCGCATAGCCCGCGCTGGTATCGGCACGCCGTTCGTCGATGCGCGTGACATGGACCGATCCCGCGTACTCGGAGAGTCCATAGCCATGGTGCAGCGTCAGCCCGAACATCGCTTCCACGCGTTGCTTCAGCGCGAGGTCGAGCGGCCCTGCACCCGTGTAGATGTAGCGCAGCGACGGCGCTACAGGTTGCGTGATGCCTTGCTGTTGCAGATAGGCCAGCAGCCGCGAGAACAGCGTCGGCGGCCCCTGCAGTTGCGACACGCCGTGGTGCGCCAGCGCATCGAGCAGATCCTCGGGATCGAACTGCGGACGCATGACAAGCTGCGATCCGGCCAGCAGCGAACTCAGCAGCACCGTGCCAAGGCCAAAGATATGCGTCATCGGCACGAACGCGTAGCTGCGGTCTGCCGGACGCATCTCCCGTGCGTCGCGCGTCACGCGTGCAAAGTGGATCAGCGCGTCGTGCGTCAGCATCACGCCCTTCGGCTCACCCGTGGTGCCCGAGGTGAAGATCAGCGCGGCTACCTCGTCGCGCAACGGTTCGGGCTCCGTCACGGCGTCCGCGCGCACCGCCGAGCGCACCATGCCCGGGAGCGCGGACGGCACGGCATCGAAGCGTGCCCCGTGCGCTGCGGCGGCCTGCGATGCCGATGCGGTGAAGTACACCACGCGGGCATCGGCGCGCGCCGCAAAGGCATCGATCTCGCCCGGCGCCATGCGTGCGTTGACGCCGCAAGACCATGCGCCCACGCGGCTGCACGCCATGATCAGCGCCGCATGCTCGGGACAGTTCTCCGCCACCACCATGACGCGGTCACCGGGGCGGACATCGAGCGCCCGCAGTTCTACCTCGGCCACATAGGTCAGCGCTCCAAGCTGGGCAAACGTCACCTGAGTGCCATCCGGCAGGTGGATGAACGGTTGATCGGGTGCCTCGTTCAACCAGTAATCGAGCAGGTGATGAATTCGCGTAGTCACTGCTGGCCGTCCTTTGCAATGCGGGAAGTGGTGCGCGCAGCATGAGCGCAAAGCCGTCGGGGCGCCATTCGTAAATGGCAAGGCCCGCCTTTGCCTCGCTGAAACCGCGCTGCAGTACGCGCGGGCGCAGGCTGGCGGCGCATTCCGCATAGATAAAGACCGGATTCGGCAAACCTGAACCAGAGCGACCGACACCCCCCTAGAATCGGTGGCATTGAGGAGACAACCCATGGACCTGCGTTTTTCCAAAGAAGAAGAATCCTTCCGCCAGGAAGTCCGTGCCTTCGTGCAGGCCAGCCTGCCCGCCGACATCCGCGACAAGGTGCTTGGCCACCGCCGTGTGGAAAAAGACGACTACGTACGCTGGCACCGTATCCTGCACGCACAGGGCTGGGGCGCGCCCACCTGGCCGAAGGAATGGGGCGGCACCGGCTGGAACGCGCTGCAACGCCTGATCTTCGAGATCGAGACACTGCAAGCGGGCGCGCCGCGCATGCTGCCGTTCGGCCTGACCATGATCGGTCCGGTCCTGATGAAGTACGCCAGCCAGGCGCACAAGGAACGATTCCTGCCGCGCATCCCCATGGTCGATGAGTTCTGGTGTCAGGGTTATTCCGAACCCGGCGCGGGTTCGGACCTGGCGTCGCTGCGAACCAGCGCGGTGCGGCGCGGCGACAAGTACATCGTCAATGGCCAGAAAACCTGGACCACGATGGCGCACTTTGCCGACTGGATCTTCTGCCTCGTGCGCACCGATCCGGAAGCCAAGGCGCAAGAAGGCATCTCGATGCTGCTGATCGACATGAAGTCGCCCGGCGTGACGGTGCGGCCCATCAAGACGCTCGATGGTGGCCACGATGTCAACGAGACGTGGTTCGAAGAGGTGGAAGTGCCCGTGGAGAACCTGCTGGGCGAGGAAAACCGCGGCTGGACCTATGCCAAGTACCTGCTCGGCCATGAACGCACCGGCATCGCAGGCATCGGCCATTGCTACCGCGAATTGCGCCAGTTGAAGCACTACGCGTCCGAAGCCACCGATGGCCGTGGCCGTCCGCTGATCGAAGAGCCGCGCATGCGCGATCGCATTGCGCGTGTGGAGATGGACCTGCTGGCGCTGGAGATGCTGCTGTTGCGCGTGGCCACACAGGCCGCCGGCACGCCGGGACCGGAAGCATCGCTGGTGAAGATTCGCGGCTCGGAACTGCAGCAGGATATCGCCATGCTGCAGATGGAAGTGGCCGGCCCGAACGGCTGGCCCTACTCGCCCGATTGGCTGGAACCGGGCGCACCGAATCCATCGAGCGGCCCGGACTGGGCACCGCCTGCTGCATCCACCTACTTCGACATGCGCAAGACCACGATCTACGGCGGTTCCACCGAAGTACAGAAAAACATCATCTCCAAGATGATCATCGGTTTCTAAGCGCGCATCTCAGCAAGGACGACGACATGGATTTCACCTACAGCGAAGAACAGCAGATGCTGACCGACAGCCTGCGCCGCTTTGTCGCCTCGGCATATACCTTCGAGGCACGGCGCCGCAATGCGCGCGAGAACGGCAGCTTCGACACACATATCTGGTCCGCACTGGCCGAGATGGGCGTACTCGGCCTCTGCGTCCCCACCGAATACGGCGGCTTTGGCGAAGGCCCGGCCACGCAAGCCGTGGTACAGCGCGAGCTGGGCCGCGCGCTGGTGCAGGAACCCGTGATTCCCGGCGGCGTGATTGCTGCCGCGATCCTCAAGCAGTTCGCGCCCGCCGCAATGCAGGCCGCGTATTTTCCTCCACTCGCCAGTGGCGAGAACGTGTTCGCCGTAGCCTATCTCGAACCCACCACACGCTATCGCACCGACACCGCTCAAGCACAAGCCCGCAAGCAAGGCACGGAAGGCTACGTGCTGAACGGTGCAAAATCCGGCGTGTGGCACGGTGCTGCAGCAAACATCTACATCGTGTCTGCAATGCTCGATGGCGTGCTCGCATTGTTCCTCGTGCAGCGCGATGCACCGGGCCTGAACATCACCAGCTATCCGACGATGGACCGCCTTGCCGGTGCCGACCTGACGCTCGCGGACGTGCCCGCCACGCTGCTGACGACGCAGGGTCTCGACGCCCTCGAAGTGGGCCTCGACCACGGCATTGCCGCGCAATGCGCTGCGGCTGCCGGTGCGATGGAGCGCCTGATCGAGATCACCGCCGAATACCTCGGCGCGCGCAAGCAGTTCGGCAAGCCGCTCGCCTCGTTCCAGTCGCTGCAGCACCGTGTGGCCGAGATGGTCATGCAGAAGGAACTGGCGCTGTCGATGGCCTACGTGGCGGCGCAGGGACTCGATGCTATCGACATTGCGGAGCGACGCCGCAAGGTCTCGGCTGCAAAGGTCATCACCGCGAGCGCCGCGCGCTTTGTGGGCCAGCAGGCGGTGCAACTGCATGGCGGCATGGGCATGACCGACGAGTTGGAGGTCGGCGACTACTTCAAGGCGCTCGCCATGGTGGACCTGCTGCTCGGCGACACGGACCTGCACATGGAACGCTACACCGAGGCGATGGCCGCCTGATATCGAACACGCAAACGGATGAAACACGATGACCATCAATAGCAAGGCATACATCGTCGGCGCCTACGAGCACCCGACCCGCAAGGCACCGGACAAGACCGTGGCGCAACTGCACGCCGAAAGCGCACGCGGCGCGCTGGAAGACGCTGGCCTGACGCTGGCCGATGTCGACGGCTACTTCTGCGCGGGCGACGCGCCCGGACTCGGCATGGTCAACATGGTCGACTATCTCGGCCTGAACGCCCGCCATGTGGATTCGAGCGAGATGGGTGGCTCGTCGTATATCGCGCACGTCTCGCACGCCGCGCAGGCCATCGCCGCCGGCAAGTGCAACGTGGCACTGATCACGCTCGCTGGCCGGCCCCGTTCGGAAGGATCGAGCGGCACGCAGGCGCGCAACTGGGGCGCCAACCTGCCCGACCAGCCGTTCGAAGCCCCGTTCAACCCCGTGACCGTCAACCTGTACGCGATGGTTGCGCAGCGGCACATGTACGAGTTCGGCACCACGCCCGAGCAACTCGCGTGGATCAAGGTAGCCGCGTCGCATCATGCGCAGCACAATCCCAATGCAATGCTGCGCGAGCTGGTGACTGTCGAGGATGTGGTCAACTCGCCGATGATCTCCGATCCGCTGCATCGACTCGACTGCTGTGTGGTGTCCGACGGCGGCGGCGCGTTGATCGTCGCGCGCCCGGAAATCGCGGCCACGCTGAAGCGCCCGAAGATCAAGGTGCTGGGGGCCGGCGAACACGTCAAGGGCCTGCTCGGCGGCCAGGTGGACTTGTCGTGGTCTGCTGCAAAAATCTCCGGCGCAGCAGCGTTTGCCGAAGCTGGCGTGACGCCTTCTGACATCCAGTACGCGTCGATCTACGACAGCTTTACGATCACCGTGCTGATGCAGCTTGAAGACCTGGGCTTCTGCAAGAAGGGCGAAGGCGGCAAGTTCGTGATGGACGGCAACCTGATCTCGGGCGTGGGCAAGCTGCCCATCAACACCGATGGCGGCGGCCTGTGCAACAACCATCCGGCCAATCGCGGCGGCATCACAAAGGTGATCGAAGCCGTGCGCCAGTTGCGCGGCGAGGCGCATCCGGCAGTACAGGTCAAGAACTGCGGATTGGCATTGGCGCAGGGCACGGGCGGCTATATGGGCTCGCGCCATGGCTCCGCCACCCTGATCCTCGAACGCGAATAAAAGGAAAGCAAGCGATGACCACGCCATATGTTTCCACGCCATACAAGGCCCCGGACGAGCTGCCGGACAACACTGCCTTCTGGCAGGCCGCGCGCGAGGGCAAGTTGCTGGTGCGCCATTGCACCGGCTGCGGCAAGCCGCACTGGTATCCGCGCACGCTGTGTCCGTTCTGCATGGGCGACACCGAATGGAAGACCGCCTCCGGCCTCGGTGAGATCTACTCGTTCAGCATCACACGCCGCGCGGGTCCGAACCCGTTCTGCATCGCCTATGTCCGTCTGGACGAAGGCGTGACGATGATGACGCATATCGTCGATACCGACCTGGATAGCGTGCGGATCGGGCAACGCGTGAAGGTGCGCTTTGCCGAAACCGACGGAGAAGGCAGCGCACCAGTTCCTGTCTTCGCGCCGGTGGCCTAGGCATGGCACCGACGAACCTTCCCTCGCCGTCGCGGCAGACCGGCGCGCTCAGTCACCTGCGCGTGCTCGACCTGTCGCGCGTGCTGGCCGGTCCATGGTGCACGCAGAACCTGGCCGACATGGGCGCCGACGTGATCAAGATCGAGAAGCCCGGCGCCGGTGACGACACGCGCCACTGGGGGCCTCCCTACCTCGATGGCGCGGACGGCTCGACGAATCAGGCGAGCTACTTTGCTGCGTGCAACCGCAACAAGCGCTCGGTGACGGTGGACATCGCCACGCCGGAAGGCCAGAAGCTGGTGCGCGACCTGGCGGCGCAGAGCGATGTGGTCATCGAGAACTACAAGACGGGTAGCCTCAAGCGGTATGGACTCGACTATGAAACGCTCTCGGCGCTGAATCCGCGCCTGATCTACTGTTCGGTCACCGGCTTTGGCCAGACTGGCCCGTACGCGACGCGCCCGGGCTACGACTTGCTCGTGCAGGCGATGAGCGGCCTGATGAGTATCACGGGGCAACCCGATGGCACGCCCGGCGCGGGGCCGATGCGCGTGGGCGTGGCCGTCATCGACGTGTTCACGGGCATGTATGCGACCACGGCCATCCTTGGCGCGATCGAGGCTCGGCACCACACCGGGCGCGGGCAAAGCATCGACATCGCGCTGCTCGACGTAGCGATGGCGGTACTGGCCAACCAGGGTGCCGGATTCCTCAATGCGGGAGTCGTCCCCACGCGCCAGGGCAACGTGCATCCAAGCGTGGTGCCCTATCAGGATTTCCCCACACGTGATGGCGACATGCTGCTGGCCATCGGCAACGACGGCCAGTTCGCGCGTTTCTGCGAAGTGGCCGATGTCGACTGGGCCCGCGACGCGCGCTACACGACGAACAGCGCCCGCGTGGCGAATCGCGACACGTTGATTCCGATGATGTGCGACATCACGCGGACGAAGCCCACGAGCGAATGGATTCGCCTGCTCGAAGCAGCGACCGTGCCGTGCGGACCGATCAACGACATCGGCCAGGCGTTTGCCGATGAGCATGTGCAGTCTCGTGAGTTGCGTGTCGAACAGTTTCGCTACGCTGAGGGGTCTGGTGTTTCTGATCCGGTCAACCGGGTGTGCAGCACGGCCAGTCCGCTACGGTTGAGCGACACACCGCCAACGCTGCGGCATGCACCGCCTGCGCTCGGGCAGCATACGGAAGAGGTGCTGCGCGAGTGCTTGGGGTTGGATGGGGATGCGGTGGCGGGGTTGAGGGCCAGGGGGGTGTTGTAGACAAACCGCAAGCATGACAACTGCCGCTTGTTTGCTCCCCTCTCCCGCCATGCGGGAGAGGGGTTGGGGGTGAGGGCCGGCCGTCGCTATGCGAAAAGCGTGATCAGTTACGACACGCTTGCCCTCACCCCCAGCCCCTCTCCCATTTCATGGGAGAGGGGAGCAAAGACACGCTACTATCCACCCAGCCAATCTCCCACTGCAGAGGTAACCCGTGTCCCTTCCCGCCAGCATTTTCGAAGTCTCCGGCGATGCCGTCGAGTCCACGGTGTTGTCACGCGGCCCCTGGAACCCCGGTGCGCAACACGGTGGTGCGCCCGGTGCCTTGCTGGCCACGATGGCAGATCGGGCCATGGCGCATGAGCCGGGCTGGTCGATGTCGCGACTCACCTTGGAATTCGTGCGGCCAGTGCCCGTGGCGCCGCTGCGCGCCATCATCGAGCCGCAACCTGGTGGCGCCGTGCGCCGTGTGCGCGTCGAGTTACAGCACGAAGGCGTGACCGTCGTGCATGGCACGGCGGTCTACATGCGCGAACGCGAACTCGACCTACACGCCACACCCGCATCGCCAGTGCTGCCACCGCCCGACGCTTGCCACACGCCGCTCCAGATTCCAGGCATGGCGCCGCAGACATCGTTCCACTACACCGCCATGGAAACCCGCGTGGCAACGGGCACCGTCTCCGAGCCGGGTCCGGCAGCGGTTTGGTTTCGCTTTGCTGTACCCGTAGTCGCCGACTGGCCCATCTCGCCCGCATCCCGCGCGATTGCCGCCGCAGACTTCGGCAATGGCATCAGTTGGGCGGTGCCGCTTAGTCGCTTCGCGTTTGCCAATGCCGATCTCACTGTCTATCTGCACCGTCAGCCGCAAGGGGAATGGGTGGCTGCGGAATCGGAGACCTTCGTGCAGCCCAACGGCATCGGGCTGGCACGCACCACCTTGCATGACGAACGCGGCCCGATCGGCGTGGCGCAGCAGGGCCTGATTTTCAAGCCCCGCTAGCGCAGATCAAGCCGCCTTGGCCGGCAAGGTCGGATAGTCGGTCAGGCCGCGCGCGTCACCGCCAAACAGCGTATCGCGATCCGTGGGGTTGAGCATTGCGCCCGTGCGCAGACGCTCCGGCAAATCCGGGTTCGCGATGAATGGACGACCAAAGGCGATCAGGTCGGCCCAACCCTCTTCCAGCGCGGCCACGGCGCGCGCGCTCGTGTACTTGCCGGCGTAGATCAGCGTACCGGGATACACGGCGCGCAGGCGTTGCTTGAACGCCATCGGCATGTGCGGCGCATCCTCCCAATCTGCTTCCGCGATGTGGATGTAGCCCACGCCCACCTCGGCGAGCAACTTCGCGGCGGCGGTATAGGTGGTCTCCGGATCGGCATCGACACAACCGTTCAGCGTGGTCAGCGGGGCAAGCCGGATGCCGACGCGATCCTTGCTACCCGTGCCGTCCACCAGCGCCTCGGCCACCTCGCGCAGGAATCGCAGGCGATTGTCGAGCGAGCCACCGTACTCATCGGTTCGTGCATTCGCGCCAGAGTCGATGAACTGGTTCACCAGGTAACCATTGGCCGCATGCAACTCCACACCATCGAAACCGGCGGCCATGGCATTGCGGGCCGCCTGTCGAAACTGCTCGACGATGTCGTGGATCTCGGGAATGCTCAGGGCGCGCGGCTCGGATGCCTGGACGAAGCCCGGCTTGCCATCGTTGTCAGCCACAAACACATTGACGCCCTTCGCCTGGATGGCCGAAGACGACACCGGCTGTTCGCCGCCCAGCAAGCTGACGTGGCTCAGGCGTCCCACATGCCAGAGCTGCGCAAAGATGCGCCCGCCTGCCGCATGCACGGTATCGGTGACCTTGCGCCAGCCGGCGATCTGCTCCGGCGTGTACACACCGGGCGTCCAGGCATAGCCCTTGCCCATCGGCGAAATCCACGTCCCTTCGCTGACAATCAGGCCGGCGCCAGCGCGCTGGGCGTAGTACTCGGCCATCAACGCATTCGGTACATCGCCGGGCTGGCTGGCACGCGAGCGCGTCATCGGCGGCATGACGAGGCGGTTCGGCAGCTTCAGGCTGCCAAGCGAGTACGGTTGGAACAACGGGTTGCGGGTATCGGGCATTGCAGCGCTCCAGGAAGGAAAGTCACGATGGAGGCCAGTCTGCCGGCTTTACTCTTGCGGATTAAGGGGCTTTCGCAGGAAATATTGTTGATTTCTTGTCAACAATGGGAGTGGCTTATCAACCGCTCCCATGCGGCCTGCTTGTCAAAGCGCTGCCCCCGCCCTTGCCGTAGTCGCCATGCTCGTATACGCTTCGAACTACGATTTATCGAGTCCTAGTTTTCCTATGTCCCACATCAGTACAGGTGTTGAATACGGGCTGCATTGCCTGTTGTATCTGTCGCGTTCGCCACTCGCGGTGGAAGAAGCCAGCGTGCGCGACCTCGCCGAGTTACAAGGTATTCCCGCCGAGTTTCTCGCCAAGCTGTTCACCAAGCTGGCGAAAGCCGATCTGGTCGTGGCTACCGAGGGGATCAAGGGTGGCTTCCGCCTGGCCCGCCCCCCGTCGCGCATCACGGTGTACGACGTGGTCATGGCCATTGATGGCGACAAATCGCTGTTCGAGTGCCGCGAGATTCGCGATCGCAATGCCGTGTTCGAGGGATGCCCGCCCGCATGGGCCACGCGCGGCGTCTGCGGCATTCACGCCATCATGCAGCAGGCCGAGAAGGCGATGCAGGCGGAACTCAAGAAACATACCCTTGCTGATATCGCGGAGCGTACGCTCAAGGTTGTGCCAGCTTCCCACGGCGGCCAGATCGTGGAGTGGCTGACCGATCGCGCGGCCAATCGGCGCAGCGCACGATAAAGAAGGCGATCCCATCGGGACCGCCTTGCTTCACCCGGAGCAGGACTCTGCACCATGCACTGCCACGTGCGGTCGGCGCATCGAATCCTGCCGATCAGTGCAGCGCCATGCGGCGGCGCTTTTCCACCAGTCCGACCAGCGCTACGACCAGCAGGTTGACCGGCGTCGGAATGCCAAGTGATGCGCCCCGACGCACGATCTCGCCATTGAGCGACGCAATCTCGCTGGCACGGCCTTGTGCGAAATCCTGGGCCATCGACGAATATTGCCCGAGCGGAATCGTGCGACGGATCAGTTCGACCTGGCTCTCGGCACCGCCTTCGATCGTCACGCCGGAGGCGCGTGCCACGGCCAGACATTCCGCCACGATGGCGGTCATCGCGGCATCGGCAGAGGGAACGTCGCGAATCTCGCCGTACGGCAGTTGGACGATGGCCGACAGCGCGTTGTAGGCGCAGTTGAGGATCAGTTTCCCCCACAGTGCGCTCATGACATCGGACGATACAACCGTGGGCACGCCGGCGTGGTTGAACAACTCGGCCACCTGCGCACTCCCCTCGCCCGTCCCGATAATCAGGTCGCCACGCCCGTGATGGCGGAGATGGCCGGCATCGGCCATCTCGCTCGCGACGTAGACCGCTGCGGGAATGACGGGCCGCGCCAACGCGGCTTCGAGCCGGCAGGCATTGTCGATACCGTTCTGCAGCGAGACGATCACCGCTGCGGGTTTCAGATATGGACGCATCTGCTCGGCCGCGTGCTCGGTATCGACGGATTTCACACAGACCAGCACGAGATCGGCATCGGCCACTGCAGCGGGGTCCGTACTCGCACCGATGTGCACGCGCGTATCGAATGACTTCGATTCAAAGCGCAACCCCTGCGCGTGAATGGCATCGACATGACGCTGCCTGCCGATCAGGACCACGCCCTCGCCGGCCTTCGCCAGCATGCCACCAAAGAAACAGCCCACAGCGCCTGCGCCCATTGCCGCGATTTTCATGATTCGCTCCTGCCAGTCCTGCCGTCCTGCTGTCGCGAGGGAAGGCGAACGCGCCGCCCCCGCGTCCTGCCTTGCTTACTGACGCTGCACGGTCTGCACGGCGTCCAGAATCACCTTGGCCACATCGGCCGGACGCGATTGCTGCGGCACGTGGCTGGTCGGCAGCTGCGTGACCTTCGCCCCGATCTTTTTAGCCATCTCGCGCTCCAGGGCGGGCGGGATCATGCGGTCGTTTTCGCTGACGATGAACCACGACGGCCGCGTGGTCCAGGCCGCGACGGTGGTCTTCTCGCCAAATGCCTTGGCCTGGATCGGGCCCTGGGTGGCAGCCATGACGCGCGCCTGTGCGGCAGGCACGTCCTGCGCAAAGTTGGCGGCCAGCGCCTCGGGCGGCAGCGTCAGGTATCCATCCTTGTCGGCCATCAACTTGGCGATGCCCGGTGCCGGCGGATACCCCTTGCCCACTTCTTCCGTGGACTGGCCGGCATCCGGCGCGAAGGCGGCCACATAGACCAGCGCCTTGACCTTGTCGTTGGCACCGGCTTCGGTAATCACCGTACCGCCCCACGAATGGCCCACCAGCACAACCTTGCCCGGCTGGTTGTCGATGGCACGGCGCGTGGTGGCCACGTCGTCCGCCAGCGAGTTCAGCCCGTTCTGCACGGCCTGCACCTTCACGCCCTTGGCCTGCAGGAACGGAATGACCTTGGCCCAGTCCGAGCCATCGGCAAATGCGCCATGCACGATCACGACGGTAGTCGGCACCTTGTCGGCGGCGGAAGCCCCGGTGGCGGCCGTGAAACCCAGGGCCGCGATGGCCAGCGATGCAAGCGTTCGATTCAGCATGTCGATCCTTTCAAGTCCGTTGGGATGGCAATGGATGTATTGGAAGGCGGCGACGTATCGCTTCCATGTGGCGAAAGCGGGAATCCGTATGCGCACGTATCTGCGGCTCGCGCAGATACGTGACGGTACAAATGTCGAAGGCCGGCGCGCTCGCCACGCCGTGATACAGTCCGGCCACTATCCGCCGAGCCACCGCACATGTCCGAGCGTCAAGACTCTACGCCCAAGCCCGCTTCCATGAACGTCAAGACCGCCTTGCGCGTGATCGAGATCATCGAGACGTTTGCGCGGGAGCGGCGGGCCTTGTCGTTATCGGAACTCGCGCGCCTGCTGGCGGTGCCAGCGTCGAGCTGCCATGCGCTCATCCGGACGCTGACGTCGCTGGGCTATCTCTACGAAACCGCGCGCCGGCAAGGCTACTACCCGACGGGACGCCTGCTGGCCATGGCGCAGCAGATCGCCCGTCATGATCCCGTGCTGGACCGCGTGCACGACACGATGGCCGAGTTGCGCGATGCCACGGGCGAAACCGTGGTCATCGGCAAGCTGCACGAGGGCGCGGCGGTGGTGTACCTGGACGTGCTCGAATCCCCGCACGCCATCCGCTATATCGCCACCGCAGGCGAACGGCGCGAACTGTACGCAAACTCGATTGGCAAAGCGCTGCTGGGCGCCATGGAGGATGCCGAGCGCGGCGCCGTACTGGCGCAGGTGGCATTCCAGCCGTTCACCGCGCGTACGCTGACCACGCCCGCCATGGTCGAAGCCGACCTGCAGGCTGCGCGCACGCGTGGTGCGTATGTCAATCTCAGTGAATCGATGCCCGATGTAGGCGCGCTGGCGTGGCCGGTGCGGTTATCGGGGGAAAGTTATGCGATCTCGATCGCCGGTCCGGTGTACCGGATCGAGCCGCATCTGGAGCGCTACGCGGCCATCCTGCGCGCGGCCTGTGCATCGCTGGAGAAGACCTGAGCGGTCACGCTCAGTCCACGCTCAGTCGACAGTCTCGCGCGACACCAGCCGCCAGCTCATCGCGTCGGGCAGATCGATGTCACCGACCGGCAGCGCTGCCGCCAGCGCCAGCACGGCGTCCTTGCGGCGCCACGTCAGCCCATTGGCAGCCTCCAGCGGCGCCGGAACCGCTTCCACGACATGGCCGATCATCGTCTGGAACAGGCTGCCGCCATGGCACTTGATCCACGCTTCCTTGAGTGTCCAGAGTTGGAAGAAGGCCACCATGCGGGCTTCGTCGTCACCCCCGGCGATCAATTCCGGCAGCGCCGCGCGCTCGGCTTCGGTCGTGGTGGCTTCGATCAGCGTCCCGAGGTGCTTGCGCGGCTGAAGGGCCTCGATGTCGACGCCCACCGGCATGTCAGATACCGCGCACGCCAGGTGATCACCCGAATGTGCGATCGATACGAAGATCGGCATGCCCACCGCCCCGCCCGAGTGCGTGGCGACGGGCGGTGCATCCTCGGCGGCCGACAACATCCATTCCGATGCATCGCCGCCCAGCGTCACCGCCAGCAGCCGCCGCGCCAGCCAGCGCCCCGCGGCAAACTGCTCGGCGCGCTGCTCCGCACGCATTTCGGCCAGACGTGACAGCTCTTCCGCAGACATCCAGCGGCTGACTGGTGGCGCCATGGCAGCAAAGGCCATGACCGATCCGGTACGCAGGGCGAGCGGCATGGTAATGGTGTGTGAATAGCGCCGGTATCAATCCGCCCAGCGGCGGAATACCAGCGAGGTATTGATGCCGCCGAAAGCGAAATTGTTGCTCATCACATGGTCGGTATCGATCCTGCGCCCTTCGCCCATGATGTAGTCCAGCGGTGCGCAACGTGGATCGAGATCGGTGAGATTGATCGTTGGGGCAAACCAGCCATCCCGCATCATCTCGATCGTCATCCACGCTTCCAGCGCGCCGCAGGCACCAAGCGTATGTCCCATATAGCTCTTGAGCGAACTGACCGGCATCCGTCCGCCCAGCACATCGTGCGTGGCCTGCGATTCCGCCACGTCGCCGTGGTCGGTCGCCGTACCGTGCGCATTGACATAGCCGATGGCATCCGGCGACAGGTCGGCGTCTTCCAGCGCCAGCCGCATCGCTTGGGCCATGGTCCCGGCCTGCGGCTGCGTCACGTGCGCGCCGTCGCTGTTGGTGCCATAGCCGACGATCTCGGCCAGGATGGTGGCACCGCGCGCCTGCGCATGCTCCAGTTCCTCCAGGACAAGCGTGCCGGCGCCCTCGCCCAGCACCAGTCCATCGCGATTCGCGTCGAACGGGCGCGGCGTGCGCTCCGGCGCATCGTTGCGTGTACTCGTGGCGAACAGCGTATCGAAGACAGCGGCCTCGGTGGCATCCAGCTCCTCGGCGCCCCCTGCCAGCATCGCCAACTGGCGGCCCGCGCGAATGGTCTCGAACGCATAACCAATGCCGTGGCTGCCCGAAGTACAGGCGCTTGATGTGGTCAGGATGCGCCCGGTAATGCCAAAGAACACGCCGATATTGACCGCCGTGGTGTGCGGCATCATGCGGATATACGTGGTGGCGCTGATGTCCTCGGTCGTGCGCTCGGACATCATCCGGCCGAAATCCTGGACGGCCGAAGGCGTGCCGGTGGACGAACCGTAGGCGATGCCCAGCCGGCCGCCCGTTACCAGCGGACTGCCGGCCAGCCCTGCATTGGCCAATGCAGCTTCGCTGGCCATCACGGCCATCAGCGAGACACGTCCCATCGATCGCGTCAGCTTGCGCGTGTAATGCGGCGGCGGCGAGAACGGCGGCACCGGTGCGCCCAACCGGGTATTGAGCCCCCGGATATCGTCCCATTCCGGCATATGGACCACTGCATTGCGTCCGCTGGCCAGGCGCTCGCGCACTGTGGCCCAGTCATTACCCAGGGCGCTTACCGCCCCGGCGCCGGTTACGACAACCCGCTTCATCCGAACATCCCTCCGTTCACCGAAATCACCTGCCGCGTAATGTAACCGGCATCTGGCGACAAGAGGAAGGCCACCGTTGCAGCCACCTCGTCCGGCGTGCCCAAGCGGCGCGCCGGAATGATCTTGAGCGCCTCGTCGCGCACGTGGTCTTCCACCATTTCCGTGTCGATCAGCCCCGGCGCCACGCAATTGACCGTGATCTGCCGCTTGGCCAGTTCGATGGCCAGCGCCTTGGTGGCGCCGATGATGCCTGCCTTGGCGGCGCTGTAATTGGCCTGCCCACGGTTGCCCACCAGCCCCGACACCGACGACAACGTAACGATGCGGCCCGGCTGGCGTCGCTGCACCATGGGCATGACCACGGGATTCAGCACGTTGTAGAACGCGTCGAGGTTGGTATGCACGACCTCGTCCCATTCCTCGCCGGTCATGGCCGGAAACGCCGCATCGCGCGTCATGCCGGCATTGCAGACCACGCCGTAATAGCAGCCGTGCTTCTCGATATCGGCCAGCAGGATTTCCGCCGTGGCCTCGCGGCGCGCCATGTCGAACGCCAGCACCCGGGCATTGCGTCCGAACGCGCGAACGGCATCCGCCACAGATTCCGCCTCGTCCCGGCGTGTCCGGCAGTGAACCACCACGTCAAAGCCGTCGCGCGCCAGGCGCAAGGCAATGGCCCGCCCGATGCCGCGCGAGGACCCCGTGACCAGCACCGTCTTGTTTGTCATACCTGCTGCCCCTGGAGAAAAGCCTCCGCGTCGGCAGGCTGGAATACGGAAACATTGGCGCGGGCCACTTCGCGGCCATCCATCGCCAGCGTGCAGGCGAACATGCCCAGGCCATTCTCGCCTTCCAGTTCCACCTGCACGGAAATTGTCAGTACGCTGCCCACCGGGAAAGCCGCTACGTCGCACGCGTAACGGCGAGAACCGAGCAGGAAGCCCACGCCCGGCCCCCGACCGGCAGCGCGGTCGCGCACGCCGGCCCAGGCCGCGATGGTCTGCGCCATATATTCGATGCCCACCCAGCCAGGCATGCCGTCATCGCCAACAAACAACTGCGTGGCACGCACTGTCGCGCGCGCCGTGCAGTGTCCGGCATCGGCGTGGATCAATTCGTCGATCAGGCGCATCGCTCCCGCATGCGGGATCACCTCGGCCACTGGGGGCATCGGTACATTCGATATCGGTTCCATCGTCGTCATCTTTACCCCTCGCCCAGTACCAGCACGCAGTTGCTGCCGCCGAATGCAAACGAATTGCTCATCACATGGCGCACCGGCCGCCCCAGCGACTCGTCCGCACCCACCACGTGGAGCGCCGGCAGCGCCGCGTCCGGCGCGCCGTCCCACCAGTGCGCCGGCAGACGGCCCCGAGGGTTGCCGGTCAACGTCAGGACCATCAGCGCAGCCTCCACGGCGCCCGCCGCGCCCAGCGCGTGCCCGGTCTGTGGTTTGGTCGAACTCACAGGCACGTCCGGCCCGAGCAAGTCCATGACCGCGCGAGACTCCATGGCGTCGTTCTGCTCGGTAGCCGTACCATGCAAATTCAGGTAGTCGATATCGGCGGCTTGCAGGCCGGCGCGATCCAGCGCCTGCGCCATGGCCGTACGTGCGCCCATGCCTTTCGGGTCCGGCGCCGACATATGATGCGCGTCGGATGTCTCGCCCCAACCGGCCAGACGCACCGGGCCGGCCTCACGCGACATCAGGAATAGCGCCGCACCCTCGCCCAGGTTGATGCCGTGGCGATGCGCGGACAGCGGATTGCAGCGCGCGGCGCTGACCGATTCCAGCGAGCGGAAGCCGGCGATTGTAAACGCGCACAGCGTGTCCACGCCGCCCGCGATGACCACATCGGCCATACCCTGTTCCAGAAGCCGGCCAGCCGCGCCAAGCGCCTTGGCACTGGACGAACACGCCGTGGAAATCGTATAGGCGGGCCCCGCCACGCCCAGCGCCAGCGCCAGATACTGGGCGGGCGACCCTAGTTCCTGCTGGCCGTAATGGAACGCCTTCGGCCACTGGCCGGTGCGCTGGCGCTCGCGCACCGCCACCTCGCCATCGCCGATGCCCGACGTGCTGGTGCCAAGGACGATGGCCACCCGCGTGGGGCCCACGCGCGCGATGGCTGCTTCCACCGCTGGACGAATTGCAGCCAACGTATGGTGCAACAGCGCGTTGTTGCGGCTGCGCCGGGCTGGCGCCACATCTGCGGGCAGGTCCGCTGCCGTGACCACTTCCCGCACCGTGCCCAGATGCAACGGGGTGCCGGGCGTGTACCGATCGGTGGTTTCGCCGCCGCTGGGGCCATCGGTGCGCCACAAGGCGGTGCGCACGGCATCGTTGCCACTGCCGAGCGCGCAGATCACGTTCATCGCGTTCAGGTAGATCGTCATCGCGCTCCCCCTTGCTCCTGCAGCGTCCGTATCGTCAGGCGGTAGCCATCGCGGTGTTGCGCGAATAGCGTGGTCCGCGCGTCGGGATAGCGAATCTCCGCCACGACTTCATCGCCGGCACGTAGCTGGCGCAGGCCAGCAGACGCCTCCATGCGCCAACCGGCCGGCAGTGCCGCCTGGATCGCGGCAACGGGCCATAACGACAACTGCAGATCATTGAGGATACGCTCGGGCAGCAGTTCCGGGGGGGCCCACGGTGCGCGCGTCACGCGCAGGTCGCGGCCATCCCAATCCAGCCGCGCCAGCACCTGCCCACCCGCCAGGGCCGCCAGCCTTGTGTGCGCGGCGTCGGCCTCCAGCAAGGCCAGCAAGTCGCGGGTCTGTTCGCCCTGCGGCGACGGGTATTGCACCGTGATCTGCTGCTGCAGTTGCAGCGTCCGCCCGAGCGATGCCGGTGGCAGGCGCAGCAATGGCACCTCGCCAGCCTGCGTGCCCGACGGCGCGTCCGGAACATGCGACGCAAACGGCGCGCAGCCGCCCAGCGCCAGCATCGCTGCCAACGCCGCGCCCGCCAGCCATCGAGCGGCAGGACTCACGCCGAGCAAAGCTGCTCCAGCACGTTGAGACGGCGCTTCGATTCCGCCACGAAGGGATTCTCGCGATCCCAGGCATAGCCCGCGAGGATCGACGAAATCATCTTGCGGATCTCCGGCGCGCCCTCGGCATGGAAAATCACCTTCTGGAAGCTGCCGTCGTACCACCCCTCCACGTAGGTGCGGAAGCAGTCCACGCCTGCCTTGAGCGGCTTCGCAAAGTCCGTATCCCAATCCACCGGTTCGCCCGCCAGTTGCCGGGCCACGAACCCGGCCGCAAGGCTGGCCGACTTGAAGGCGATGGTCACGCCCGACGAGAACACGGGATCGAGGAATTCGCCTGCGTTGCCGAGCAGCGCATAGCCTTTGCCCCACAGCGAACTGACATTGGCCGAGTAGCCAACGATCTGCCGCGCGGGTGTGTCCCATCCGGCATCGCCCAGCAGTCTGGCTAGTCCGGGCTCCTCGAACACCACCGTCCTGAGCTTGGCCATCTCGTCGCCCGGATAGCGGTCGAGGAACGATTTCTCCGCCACCACGCCTTGCGAGCAGCGGCCGTTCGAGAACGGAATGGTCCAGTACCACACGTCGGTGTGCGCGGGATGCACGCTGATCAGGATCTTGTTGCGATCGAAGGCCCCCACGGGAATGCGGTCTTCCACATGCGTGAAGATGGCGGCACGCACCGGGAAATTCGAAGGCGATTCCAGTTGCAGCAGGCGCGGGAGGATGCGGCCAAAGCCGGACGCGTCGAGCAGGAAGCGCGGTTCCACCACGTATGCCTGTCCGTCCGGATCGCGCACTGTCACCAGCGGCTGCGCACCGCTCACGTCCACGGCTTCCACTACGTGGCGGAAGCGAACCTCGGCGCCCTGCTTCTCGGCTTCGCGGATCAGCACGTTGTCGAAGTCGGCGCGCTGCACCTGGTACGTGGTGCCCCAGCCCGGCGAGAACTTCTCGCGGAAATCAAAGGCCGTATGGCGCCCCGCACGAGAAAACGCCGCACCGTTCTTGTACTGGAATCCCGCCTCGACCACGGCCTGCAACATGCCGGCCTCCTCGATGTACGCCATGCTCTGCGGCAGCAGGCTCTCACCGATGGAGAAGCGCGGAAACTGCTCCTTTTCGATCACCAGCACGCCGATGCCGCGACGGCGCAGCAACCCCGCCGCCACCGATCCCGCAGGACCGGCACCGACGATCAGCACCTCGACCTGTTCCTTCTTCATGTGGATCTACCCTGTTCAAGGTTGTCATGGGATGGCCCGGCCGCCGGCCTGAACCATGGCGACAGGAACCATACGGCACCCACGCCCGAGAGCATGGTCATGCCGAAGGCATGCAGTGCCGGCGTCGAGGACAATGCCAGCAGCCCGAAGGCAAGCAGCGTACTGGCCGCGCCGAGGACGATAGCGGTCCACGACACGCCATCGCCGGGATGTTCGAGCAGGAAAATGCCATAGTCGACGCCTACGCCCAGCAGCAACGCCAGCGCGAGCACGGAGAACAATTGCAGTGGCACGTCCAGCCATCCAAGCACAGCCACGCTGATTGCCGCAGCCAGCAGCGTGGGAGCCAGCGCGCGCCAGCCGCTCCGGCCATAGCGCCACGCCAGCAGCAACGCCACGCCCGCCGCGCCGGCCAGCAATAGCCAGCTCATCAGCACGCGATAGTGATGCAGCAGGCCGGACAGATCCGCCACGCGATCTACCCATTCGGCCCCTTGCACTTCACTTACCGAACGCGCAATGGCCGGCATCGCTGCCGGATTGTCGAGTCCACGCAGCAGCATCACGCTTGCGTAGCCCTCGCCTTCCCGGCCGAGCCAGAGGTGGCGCAGCGTATCGGACACCGGATTCGCCAGCCATGCCTGAAGCGTCAGCACGGCATCGCCGCGCCTGACGGGCGGTGCGGCAATGGTGCCGCCGAGCGTCTTCGCCACGCTTTGGCGCACCGCAAGTTCCTGCCGGTCCGCCAGCGCCGCATCGGCACGCTGCCGCGCGGCGGACGGCACCCAATCGGATACCGACAGGAGGCCGGCCAGCTCGCCCCGGCCAATCGCTCCGGCCAGTTTTGCCTTGACCGCTTCTTCGCGAGCCAGCACTTCGTCAGGCGTGGCGCCACGTACCAGCACGAATTGCGCGGGACTCGGCGTCCCCAGCAACCGCCCTGTCGTGCGCTGCGCTTCCACGAGTGCTGGCGGCGAGCTTTGCAGTTGCCGCAGATCGTCGACGACACGCACCTGCCACACGCCCGGCACGACAAACAGGGCCAGCATGGCGAGCGCCATCCATGTGCGGCGATCGTTGCGCACGCGCGGCCAACGGGCCAGGCTGCCCGCCAGCCATGCAGTCAGCCGGGTCTGGCGCAGCGTGCCGCGATCCAGCAGCGGAAACCAGAGCGCCACGGTCAGGAATGCGCAGACCAGACCCACCGCCGAGAACAGCGCCATCTGCCGCAAACCGGGGAATGGCGCCACCCCGAGCGCCAGATACGCCACCACGCTCGTCAGCAAGGCCAGCACCAGACCGGGCAGCAAGAATCGCATCACTGCCGGTGGCGCGGCGCGCGGCATCGACTGCCGCGTCACGAAGTAATGAATACCGAAATCCTCGGCCACACCGACCAGACTGGCCCCGAACACGAGCGTCACCAGATGCACGCGATCGAACACGACCGCCGTGGCCGAAATTGCAGCCGCCGTGCCGATCAGCAACGACAGACCCACCAGCACAATGGGCCGCAGTGAGCGGAACGCGAGCCACACCAGCAGCAACACGGCGGCCAGCGATCCTCCGCCGATCACGTTCATTTCCCAGTTGGCCTGTGCGGCGGCGGCTTCCGCATGGAGCGGAATACCGGCGGCGATCACGCGCACCCCTTCGTCGCCGTGCCGCGCCGCGACCTCTGCCGTGTGCAGGAGGTCGCCATAGTCAGTATTGCCATCGACCGCGAAGGCCGGCCGGGTGATGCGATACGACAGCAACGCCCACTCCTTGCCGTCACCCGACAATGCGGCCAGGCCATCGCGTTCATGCACCCGCGTGATCGCCGCGCGCGATAGCCACCAGTCCTGCCAGAGTCCGAGCGGGTCGGCGGCCCAGTCCGTCAGGCGAGGGCCAGTGGAAAACTGATATAGCCTGGTCAGCGCCTGCTGCGCGAGCGCATCCACATTGGCATCCCGCAACTGCGTGCGCTGCGCATCGGTCAGCAGGTGATCGCGCCACGGGCGGTAGAACGCCAGCGCGGCGTCGAAATCGAAGGCGGCTATCTTGTCGACCGGTTTGAGCAGCGCCGCCTGCTTCGCCGTGACCGCGCTGAAACGCTCGGCGGCGGCGCGTGTACGTGTCCAGTCCGGACTACCGACCAGCACCACCACCTCCTGTGCCACGCCATCCGCCAGCCGGCGCAGCACACGATCCGCCGTGGCTGTGCGTTCGCTCGTCGGCAGCAGCGCCATGACATCGGTATCGAGCCGCGATGCACGCCAGAACTGCAACTGATGCGCGATCAGCGCCAGCACAAGCAGCAGCCAGCCGATGGCCAGCCAGCGCTCCAGCCGCGTCAGTCCGCCACGCATCGCCACGCCGGCCGCGTCACTCAAAACGCTGCTCCTCGGCGGGCGTGAGTGCGGTGGCCGCCGCAGTGTCGATCATCCGAACCACGGTGCTGTCGCCCCCCGCCTCCTCCAGCCGGACATTGCGCACGAACTTGTCACCCGTCAGTTCGATACGGACAAAAACCCGGCGCATGCCGGCATCGGTCGGCGTCAGCGTCAACGCCCAGCCGGCCTTGCCGACCAGCTTGCCCGTCACATCGAAGCGCGCCTGCAGGCTGCGCAGGTCGCCACGCAGCATCGCGATCATGGATTCGCCCACGACGCGCATCGCGGGCTGGGTATCGGATTGCATCTGCTGCTGCACCTTGCCATCGGCGCCACGCATCACCAACCGCTCGGGCGTGACCAGCAGGCTCGATGCAATCGGCTCGCGCGTGGCCCATATCACGCCTCGTCCGCGTGCCAGGACGAAATCGCCGCGCGACACCAGCGGGTTGCCGAAACCGGCAAGCTTGCGAGTCTGCTCGAACTGGCCACGAATCACTGGCGCATCGGCCAGTCGCGCGGCCACGCCGCCGAGCAGGTCTTCGGCCTGGGCGGGAACACCCACACATAACGCCGCGCCGAGCGCAAGGCAGCAAACGAAGTGGCGGCGCTTCATGGCTCCACTCCAAGTTTTTCCAGCAACACCGGCGGGCTCACATAGAGCATTTCCTGCGTCTTCATGTCGACAGCCACCTGAATCGAATACCCCTTGGTCACGCGCTGCCCCGACGCTACGTCGCGGATCTCGTAGTCGATCTTGAGCCGGTTCTCCCACTCGACAATCGATGCATGGACTTCGACGACCTGCCCGTAGACCAGCGGGCGAACATACTTGACCCGCAGGTCAACCACGGGCCACGCGTAGCCGGACTCCCGCATCTGCGGATAGTCGTAGTCGAAGGTCTGCAGCAACGCGCAGCGCGCCACTTCGAAGTAACGCAGGTAGTTGCCGTGCCAGACCACGTCCATGGGATCGAGGTCATGGAATGACGGCGTCAGCGTGATGGCGTGATGGAGCGCTTTGGACATGGGAAAATGGACCTGCCTGTCTCAAGAAGCCGCCGCCACCTGGCGACCGGCGGTTACGGGATCGTCCGCCCAGAAATCGTAGAAATTGAACCAGTCGTACGGCGACTCCAGGACGATGGCCTGCAGCCACGCGGCATAGGCCGTGGCCAATTCGACCAACGCCTCTTCTCTACGCGCGCGGCGCAGCTTGACCTCGCGTGCAAGTTCGGTGAAGCGCAGCAGATACCCGTCGCGCTGCCGGATGCAGCCCAGTGCATACAACGGACAGCGCATCAGCGATGCCAGTACGTAAGGGCCTATCGGGAACCGGGCTGGCGCCCCCATGAACGGCACCCGCACGGCGCGGCCGCCGTGGGCGGGTGCGCGGTCTCCCGCAATCGCCACGAATTCGCCGGCCTGCACCCTGGCCGATAGTTCCAGCGCCGTGGCAGGCGAGATATCGACGATCTGGTAGAGCTGTACACCCGACTCCGGATCCAGGCGCGACAGGATCTGATTGAACTGTTCCGCGTGCTGGGTGTGAACGAGTACCGTCAGCCGCATGCCGTCGCGCCGGTCGGCCACCGCGCGGCATAGCTCCAGGCAGCCCAGATGTGCGGTCATGATGACGCCACCCTGCCCCCGTGCGATCTGTTCGCGCAGCACCTCGACACCTTCGTAGCAGACATTGTCGAAGCGATACCGGCCGCCAATGGCCAGCAGCTTGTCCAGCAACGTGTCGCCAAAGCAGAACAGGTGCCGCAGCGAATGCCGCCAGGTCGGCCTGCCGCCAAACGTGCCGGCGGTCTGCTCGACCCGGGTCAGGAACGCCATCGAGGATCGGCGGGCCAGCGGGCGGGTCAGCCAGAAGTACGTCACCACCGGATAGATCACGATTCGGAAAAGGGTCCGACCGAAGATCCGATGGAGAAAATACAGGAACCAGACACCCCAGGCACACGTGACTTCGCCAATCGTGCTCCAGTGGCGCGAACGGGCCGCACCGGATGCGGCGCCAGGGCCAGTATCGGCCGGATTCACGTCACCACCTTGCGCCACAGCAGGCGCGGCATCCGCAGCAACATGCCGACGAACAGCCGTGCGTGCATGCGCGCGATGCGTACGTTGTCATGCAACAGATCGAAGTGCGATACGCCATCGGCCGGATACGTGACGCGCGTCGGGACATTGACAACCCGCACGCCGCGCCACACCAGGTGCACAGCCACCTCGGTATCGAACTCCATGCGGTGGCCCAGATTCACTTCCCGCATCAGACGCGTCACGGCAGGCAGCGGATAGACCCGCATCCCGCACATCGAATCCCGAATCTCGAAGGAGAGCGTATTGATCCACACCGAGACATGGGTCAGATAACGCCCGTACAACCTGTGCTTCGGGACGGATTCGTCATAGACGGGATGACCGCAAATCAAGGCTTCCGGAGCCGCCTCGGCCAGCGCCAGAAACTGCGGGATGCAGGCGGCATCATGCTGGCCGTCGGCGTCGATCTGTAGCGCATGTGTGTAGCCCAACTCTGCGGCAGCCCGGAAGCCCGCCATGAGTGCGGCACCCTTGCCCTGGTTCTGCGGCAGGCGCACAAGGCGCACGCGGCCCGGGTGAGCAGCGGCGAGCTCGCGAAGCACCTGCTCGCACGCCGGACCACTGCCGTCGTCCACGAGCAGACACGGTGTCGGGTGCTGAAGAATAGCGTCCACCATGGCGCCAATCGCCCCTTCGTGATCGAAGACGGGGACGAGCACCACCGGGTGAAACGCCGGACGGACCCATGCGCCTGTCGAACTCATGGCGCCCCGCGATGAAAGACGATCTTGCCGCTGGCGTGGTGCCCCGCATCGGAGCTCAGGCGGAAACCCAGCGCATGGAGATCGGCGTGCCAGGTCAGTTCCACCCGCACGCGGGTGTTCGGACGAATCACGGCATGGAACTTGAGAATATCCATTCCCGCGAAGTGCTGGCGCGGCGGGACCGGCAGCTTCTGAGGGGCAAGTGCCATGACCCAGTCCACCTGGGCCACGCCTGGCACCACGGGCGCGCTGGGGAAATGACCGTCGAACACGGCAAGGTCCTCGGTCACGTGCAGCTCGGCCATGGCGGACACCGCGTCGTGCGCCAGCCAGCGCACGTCGGGCATTGTGCGGCGAAACACCTCGCGCAGCATCACTTCGGTCGTCTTGCCCTGCGCATTGCACGGCAGCGCCCCCAGAAATCCCCAACGACGTGGCAACGCCACGGGATCGATAGCGTCGGCCAGATGCCGGCGTAGCGCACTGCCCAGGACACTTCGTCCGTACGCATCCAGCTGCGCCTGCCCATCGTCCGAGAGCACTACGGCGGCGGCCACACGCACGCCGACATCCAGTTCCATCGTTACCACACGCGCCTCTCGCACCCATGGCGATGCCATCAGACACTGCTCGATCTGCGTGAGCGAGATCCGTTTTTCCTCGATCTTCACAATGCGGTCGGCCCGTCCCGCCAGCACGAAGCTGTCGTCGCCGGCAGGCAACGCCCGGTCCGTGCAGACATACCAGTTGTCGTCAGCCAGATGGGGCGACCGCACGGCCAGAAAGCCGTCCTGGAGCCGCCATGCCACGCCCGGCAGCGCGGTCCAGCGATCGCCTTCTACCGGGCGCTGACGCCAGGCGACGCCGCCGGTTTCCGAACTGCCGAACACCTCGATCGGAGACTGGCCCATCAGGCGCAGCGTGGCGGCCGCCGCCTCGGGGGGCAATGGGCCGCCAGACGAAAAGACGGCGCGTACGACATGGCGTATTACCGGCCAGTCCAATGCATCGGGCAGCCGCTTCAGGAATGCAGGACTACTGACGAGCACGGCCGGTGTGCCACCGCTCTGGCAGGCAGCCACCAATTCCTCGTGGAAAGCGAGTCGCGAGAGCGGCATCGGCCGCCCGGCCGCCATCGGCCAGAGCACCGTAAACAGCAGTCCATAGATATGCTGATGCGAAACCGTGCACAGTACACGCGTGGTGTCGGAGCAGGTGTGGCGGAATGCCTGCTGCAGCGCGTGGACTTCGGCATCGAGTTGGCCCAGGCGCTTGTCGATCGCCTCTGGCGCGCCGGTCGAGCCGGACGTAAATAGCGTGATCCCGGTGTCCTGCGTCGCCAGATTCGGCCAGTCGCCCCCGGTATCCGTGCCCTGTGCCGGGTCGGGCAACGCTCCACCCGGCAGGTTGCCGGCCCAGCCATCGCTCTGCGCACGCAATGCCACCAGTGTTTCGGGGCGGGTATCTCCGGGCAGCACCACGTGCTTGCCCGCATGCCAGGCGCCGAAGAGTGCAGCGGCAAACTCGGCGGTGTCGTCGAGATGGATCGCCCAGCGCCGCCCCGGCGCGAGAGCCAGCATGCGCCGCCATGCCGCGGCGCGCGCCAGGAACTGCACGGCATCCACGGTGCGCGCCCCGTCACACGCCACGGGATGCGCGCCATCGGCCGCGGCCAGCGCCGCCATGACGCCCCCCAACCCGGTCCACACCGGATGCCGCTCAACCATGACGATTCTCCGCGCCCCTAGCCATCACCCGTTGGCGGACGAGCCACTCACCGGCAAACATCGCGCCGATCAACCCGTAGGCGATGGCGCCGTTATAGAGCGCCCAGACGCGGTCGCTGGCCGCAAACGCCGTGATTGCCGCCATCGTGCCGTTGCACGCAAAGAACACACACCACACCTGGGTGACGCGGCGTGTGTAGGCCACCCCTCTCGGCGGCAGGTCCGGTTCCCGCATACGAGCCAGACGCTCGACAAGCGTGGGCGGATGCCACAGCGTCCAGCCGAACACGCACAGCATCGCCACATTGACGACTACCGGGTATAGCTTCAGCGGCAACGCATGATCCGACGCCATGACCACCATGGCGAGCCCGGCCGCCAGTAGTGCCACGACGCGCCAGCCGGCTTGACGGCTCGTGCCGGCGCGCAACAATGCCAGCGCCAACAGCGCCAGCGCCATCACCCGCGGCGAAAAATGCTGCAGACCGAGGTAGATCACTGGCGGATAGGACAGCGTGAGCAGCCCGAATCCCCACTTGCGCCAGAGCATGCCGGCGTCACGCGGTAGCCGGCGTGTCGATCAGTTGCGACAGCGCCAGCACAACGTCCTGCACCGTGCGCACGGACTTGAAATGCTCGGGCTTGAGCGGCTTGCTCAGCAATGGCTTGAGCTTGACCAGCAAGTCCACTGCATCGATGCTGTCGATATCCAGATCGTCGTACAGGCGCGCCTCGGGCGTAATGCACGCCGGGTCGATCTCGAAGCTCTCCTCGAGGACCGCGGCCACGCGCGCGAAGATTTGGTCATGGGTCATGTCGGACTCCGTAGCTGGGCGGAAAGATCGGTGGCGGTACGTCAGGCAGGCGCCTGCCCGCGCTGCTCGGCCACGAAGGCGGCAAGTGCCGAGACGCTGGCAAAACGCGCGCGGACCTCTTCCTTGCTGCCGTTCATCGTGATGCCAAAGCGTTTCTGCAGCGCGAGGCCAAGCTCCAGCGCGTCGATCGAGTCGAGGCCAAGACCCTCGACGAACAGCGGTGCCGCCGGGTCGATGTCATCTGCGCTCACGTCCTCAAGGGACAGCGATGAGATGATCAGTTCTTTGATTTCTGTTTCAAGCGCCGTCACGGCGGATCTCCCTGGAGAAAAATTCGGATAGCGATTGCGTGAGCCGGCGCACGGCCAGACTGTCGTCAGTGCCCGGCGGCACCCAGTCCGACACCGGCACATCGGGATGCACCTCGATAACAAAGTGTGGCCGGTGCACTGGCACGTGGTACCACTTCTCGCCCTTGGTCAGCGTAGGTGGCTGGCAACGGATCACCACCGGGGTCAGCGCGAATCCACCACGCACCGCCACGTTGGCGGCGCCACGCCGCAAGGTCAGCGGACCATCGGGGCGCGTGCGCGTGCCTTCCGGAAAGATGATGAGGTTGTTGCCCGAGCGCAGCGATGCGATGCAGTCATCCACCATCGCTGCCCCGACGTCGTTACGGACCCAGCCCGTCGCCAGTACCGGCCCGCGCGTGAACGGATTGCGCACCAGCGCGGACTTGACCACGCAGTCAGGACGAGGGATCAGCGACATCAGGAACACCACGTCGATCAGTGACGGGTGGTTGGCCACGACCAGCAGCCCATTGCGGCGCAACCGCTCGCCGTGGAGCACATCGCAGCGGATCACGCCCACGGTGTGCATCAGCCAGACAAACAGCCGGAACGCATGGTGGATCACCTGCCGGCATGCACGTTGACGACTGGCATCGGACCATGGCAGCAACGACAAGACCGGAAATACGAACACCCGCAGCATCAGGCCGCCCATGCCGAAGCTCGAGAAGCAGAAGCCCGTGGCGCAAACGCGCCACATGCGGTCCAGGCGTTCAACCATGGCGTTGCCACCTCCAGATCGCGCGCTCGCCACGGTGCATCAGTTCTGGTTCGCCGGCCAGGAAGAAGCGCAATACGTCCAGGCCGTGCGGCAACACAGGATGCGCAGTGTCCGTATCCTCCGCTTCCCTCGTCCCGCGCTGCGCCACAATTTCCAGCCTCATGGCAGGGTCTCCGGCACGTGGACGGCCCATTCGCCACGCCCAACCGAAGAGGCAGCCCGGTTCATCCGCGAACTCGGAATAAGCGGCAGGCAACGGCGCGTCATAGCAGACCAGCAGCACCTCGTCGGCGCCATCGGCCAAGAGTGCAGCCGCTTCGACGACGGCCGCCTCGACGGTGTCGCACCCCGCAGCAACGGCCTGCTGGACCGAGGTCTCGCCACGATCGATCGAGAACAGGGCGCCAATTGCGTTGTGCACGGACAGCCCGAAGGCCGTCGGCGAAATTGGCGCGTTTGCGGCCAGTTCGCTCAACATCTCGAACGCGCGCTCGCTATCGCCATGGCGCGAGGCAAAAACGGAAGGAATCTGTGGAAGGCGGGAGCCGCCTTCGGACGCGGGCACCGGGGTGCCGGCTACGTCATAGACCGGAAGTAATGCAGCCTTGCCGATCGCATTGACACGTCGGCGCAACATCGGCGCCATGGAGGAGAGTGCGGGCAAGCCCGTGCCGTCTGGTAGCCATGGCGACCGGCACCATGCCTGCCAGGCGTCAGGCGTATGCAATGCCGGCGCAGTTGCCGCCCATGCGCGAACTCCAAATTCCAATGTCATGCCGTGCGCGTCGGGTGAGTAGTAGACCCGGAACCCGCCACAGGCACGCCGCACACGGAGTGCCTGTTGACGCACGCGAAGTGCCGGCACCCGCAAGACCCGGGGATAGTTCCGTATTATTTTCCAAGCGTAGTCCCTAACTGCCACGAAAGCTGTGGCGTAACCGTAACGATCCTGCCCAAATGTAACGGGGCGGGCGCAACCTCTTGGTTGCCCCGCCCCGCGACCGTGTAGTCCGAGAATTCAGCCGGTCAAATTATGCATGCGCCGGCAGGATCTTCCCCATCACTTCTCCGAATCCCACGCGGTAACCGTCGCCCTGGCACCAGCCTGTCATGACCACGGTATCGCCGTCCTCCAGGAAACCGCGCCGGACCCCGCCAGCCAGTTCCACGGGTTCGTTGCCGTTGCGCGTGGTTTCCAGCAGGCTGCCGCACGAATCGGCCGTGGTACCGCTAATGGTGCCCGAGCCCATCAGGTCCCCGACGCGTACATTGCAGCCGGATACGGTATGGTGAGCCAGTTGCTGCGCCATCGTCCAGTACATCGCCTTGAAGTTGGTACGACATACCGTGGTGGGATCGCCGCCCTCGGGTTGCAGCGCCACTTCAAGCGCGATGTCGTAGGCGTTCCTCGCCTGCTGCCGCAGATACGGCAGCGGCTCGGGAGACTGGGCCGGATTGTCGCGACGGAACGGTTCGAGCGCATCCATCGTGACGACCCACGGCGAGATCGACGTGCCAAAGCCCTTGCTGTTGAACGGCCCAAGCGGCACATATTCCCATTGCTGGATATCGCGCGCACTCCAGTCGTTGAGAATCACCATGCCGAACATATGCGCAGGCGCGGCCTCGGTACTCACCGGGTCTCCAAGGGTCGACGGTTTTCCAACGATGAAGCCCATCTCCAGTTCATAGTCCAGCTTGCGACACGCCGTAAAAATCGGGCGCGGCTGATCTGGCAGCTTGATCTGGCCATTCGGCCGACGCAGCGCGGTGCCGCTGACCACGACCGAACTGGCACGACCGTTGTAACCAATCGGAATCTCCAGCCAATTGGGCAGCAGCGCATTCTCGGGATCGCGGAACATGCGGCCGACATTGGTCGCGTGCTCACGAGACGAGTAGAAATCGGTATAGCCCGGAATCTCGACGGGCAGGTGCAGGGTCACTGCAGACATCGGCACCAGCGCCTTGCCACACAGTGCCGCATTGCCCCGGAGGCTCTGGTCACCCGCTACTGACAGCAACGCGGCCAGCCGCGCACGCGTCTCGCTCCACACCGGCTTGCCAAGGGCGATGAAGCGGTTCAGCGTCGGCGCCGCAAACGTGCCGCGCGCCGCGGCGGGCAGCAGTCCGGCATCGTCCAGTGCAGCGAGGTCAAGCACCTGGTCGCCAATCGCCACGCCTACGCGCGGTGTCTCGCCAACTTTGGAAAAAATGCCGTACGGCAGGTTCTGCAGCGGGAAATGGGTCTGGCCATCGTTGGCCGATTCGACCCAGCTGGTCATGGGGGCGGTCATATCGAAATACTCCGAGTTTCAGCGGACGTCAGGGTTGAAATGCTTCTTCAGGCCCTGCCAGCACGTGTAGTAGTTGTGTTGCAGCATGGCCGACTCCGCCGCATAGCGAGTGGGACGGATAACGCCTGGGGTTTCGAACATGAACGCCATCGTGTCCGTGATGTGGTGCGGCGCACTGGTGTCCGAGACACTGGCCCGCTCGAAGGTCTCGGCATCGGGACCATGCCCGCTCATGCAGTTGTGCAGGCTGGCACCACCCGGTGCAAATCCATCGGCCTTGGCGTCGTACACGCCCGTGATCAGACCCATGAATTCGCTGGCGATATTGCGATGGAACCAGGGCGGACGGAACGTGTTTTCCGCAGCCAGCCAGCGCGGCCCGAAGATCACGAAGTCGACCGTATCGACACCCGGTGTGTCCGACGGCGACTGCAGCACCAGGAAGATGGACGGATCCGGATGGTCATGACTGATGGATCCGATCGTATTGAAATGGCGCAGATCGTATTTGTAAGGCGCGTAGTTGCCATGCCATGCCACGACATCAAGCGGCGAATGATCGATCTCGGCGCGCCAAAGATTGCCCTGGAAGCGCGCCACCAGTTCGAACTTGCCTTCGCGGTCTTCGTAGTGGGCAACCGGTGTGAGGAAGTCACGCGGATTCGCCAGACCGTTGGAGCCGATGACGCCAAGATCCGGCAGCCGGAACAACGCCCCGTAGTTTTCGCAGATGTAGCCGCGCGCCTCGCCATCGGGCAGCGCCACGCTGAATCGCACACCGCGTGGAATCACCACGATTTCCTGCGGCTCCACGGTCAGGCGTCCCATCTCTGTGTCCACCTGCAAGCGGCCTTGCTGCGGCACGATCAGCATCTCGCCATCGGCGTTATAGAAGAAGCGGTCCTGCATCGACCGGTTCGCCATATAGAGATGGATGCCACACCCCGTTTGCGCCTCGGGTCCGCCATTGCCTGCCATCGTGACGATGCCGTCCACGAAATCCGTTGGGGCAGACGGCATCGCCGGCGGACTCCACCGCATCTGGTTCGGTGACGCCGGCACCTCGTCGAAGCGGCTTAGCCAGCGGCCTTGCGCCATCTCGACAAACGGCTTGTGCATGGCCGCCGGGCGAATGCGGTACAGCCACGAACGACGGTTGTGCGCGCGCGGCGCGGTAAAGGCGGTACCTGAAATCTGTTCGGCATAGAGACCATATGCCACGCGTTGCGGCGAGTTGCGGCCAACAGGCAGCGCGCCAGGCAGCGCCTCGGTAGCAAATTCGTTGGCGAACCCGGACATATACGCCGCTGCCTGCTGCCCGATGCCTTCAGCCGGATGAAGTTGTGCTTGTGTCATGAAGTCTCCTTCTCACCTCGCCATCAAACTCAAGCGTCGCCGAGAAAATTACGTATTGTGAAATCAATTTACCGAATCGTAATCACGCGCCTGCGCAAAGTCAAACACAACTGACACCAACACAATAGACGCACGCAGGCATCGCCAGCTGACAGGCGACGGCAACGAAACAAACGGGGAAATGTGAACGACAGGAGCGCCGCGCGAAGACGAGGACGGGCGGCCAAGAATGAATCAGGAAAACGAGATGCGCGGCGCACGGCCACGCAATATGCGCCAGCAGGGGCTGGCGGCGAAGCATATATCCGCCGAGGGCGAGCGATGACTCGCCCGCCCTCGTCGTTCAGCGCACTGTTTCGGTCAAACGGGCTTGTGGCCCTCGCCCGGCGCCGAGCCGGTTCCAAAACCACCCTGCGACGGCGCGGGCGCCGACGGGGCCTGCGCTGCAGCGGGTTGTCCCGCCATTGAGGCGGTTGTGACACCACCATTGCGGCTGGCTATGAATGCGTTGACGTCTGCAGCCAGATGTTGCGGCGCAAGTACGACTTCAAGGCCCAACGCCTCGCATGCCGCCAGAAAGGTGGACATGCGCGGATCGGCTTGGCCCGATTCGGCCCTGAGATAGGCCTCCCGGGAAATCCCGGCCTTACGGGCGACGTCCTCCTGCTTGAGCTTGCGGGCTCGACGCAACGCACGCAGTTGCCGGAACGGTTCGCTAGCGCCTCTTGGCACGGCTGTACTGTTCATGTCGGTCTCCAGTCACCAGTGAAAAAAAAGTGCGCGGACGTGCATTCGAGTATAGAGCACGTTAAGCGTTCCGTAAGGTCTGTTGTGGAACACTTTTACAGTTTTTTAATGATGGCTTGATCTGGCCATTCGGACTCTCATCCGTACGGCTGACAAAGCACACCATCCTCCTCCGCCTTCACATAACGGAAGCGCCCGCTTTGCGTTGACGTCACATCAGTATCGTCCATGTGTGGCACAAGGCAAGTTGACAAACCGACCGGTCGTGCTATTCTCCAGCGCATGCAAAAAGGACAACTGACGCGGAGCGCAATCATCGAGCAGGCACTGCAGTCGGCCACAAAGGTCGGCTTCGAGCAGTTGTCGCTCGCAACACTTGCTGCCGACACCAACATGTCGAAGAGCGGGCTTTACGCGCACTTCAGATCCAAGGAAGCGTTGCAGGAAGCCGTTCTGGTCAGAGCCATGGAACGCTTCTCGGAAATCGTCATTCAGCCCGCCATGCGCGAGCCTCGCGGCACCGGCCGGCTGGAGAAGTTGTTCGACGGCTACATGGCCTGGTTGTCCGGCACGGTGATCGAAGGCGGATGCGTGTTCATGGCGTTGTCCCAGGAATACCGGGATCGTCCCGGCGTCATACGGGACAACGTTGTACAGGCATTCAAGGATTGGCACAGCACCATCGTACGGGTGGTTCTGGATGCAGTCGATGAAGGGGATCTGCGCCAGGATACGGATCCGCGCCAGTTCGCATTCGAGATGGCTGGCATCGGGATGTCGTTCCAGTCATCGCTCAGGCTGATGGGCCGGGGCGATGCGGCGGGGATGGCCCGAAAGGCCTTTGGGCGGCTCGTCAATGACGTCCGTGAGAATTGCCCTGGGTCGCCGGCCCGCGCAGAGTAGTACTACAGGAAACCGGCTAACGGGATTGACAACGCTGCAGCGAGGGCATTCGCGCAGTGTATCCAACGGCATTCTTGCCGGTTTTTCTTGCCCAAAAAATAGCACGACTGGTCGTTCCCTTACGCGAAAAAAGTCGGACCGGCTGCAGTCATATTCTCGTCAGCCATCACAAAGAAGCTGTTGGAGGTGCTCACCGTGCCGCAAGTGTTGTCATCTGCATCCGTCGACCCTGCATCCGAACCCGGGCAGGTACCGTTTCGCCTCCGTCATCGACTCACCAACACCTTGACGTCCGGGTTGTTGGCGTGGCACCGCCTGCGCTGGCAGACCGGCAGCCTGTTTTTTCCCGACGCCACGTCGCGCGCGCTCGAGAGACTGTGGTTTTCGCCTCCACGCGAACGCATCCCGGCGGAAGGTTTGCGATTGCTCGATGCTGCACGCACAGAGTGGGCACTTGTAACGGGGCAAGGCGGCAGCCGCCGCGTGCGGGTATATCGCTGGGGAAGCAAAGGACCGGTCGTGGTACTCGCCCATGGATGGGGCGGCAATGCGGGACAGTGGCACGCCATGGTTGGAAAGCTGCTGTCGGCGGGCATGCGTGTCGTGGCTTTCGATGCGTTATCACATGGCGCGTCGGACGCAGGCGCCCGTGGCCAGCGGCAAACCTCGATACTTGAAATGACGCGCTCGCTGTTGGCGGTCGCGTGGCATGTTGGACCGGTGCACGCGGTCATTGCGCATTCGCTGGGCGGTGCCGCCGCAGCGCAGGCAATCCGCGAAGGTCTTCCAGCCCGTGGCGTGGTCATGATCGGCTCGCCTGCCGACATGCACGATGCCTGCTCGGCGTTGGCCTGGCAGCTCGGCATTGCGCCCAGGGTTCTGGCGCGGATGCAGCGAAACAGCGAACAATGGCTCGGCACGAGTTGGTCGACGTTCAATGTGCCAGATATCGGACGCGCGCGGCCGGTGCCTCCCGCCCTTGTCATTCACGACCGCCATGACAAAACCGTGCGTTGGCAGGATGGCGCAGCCATTGCCGGCGCTTGGCCGGGCGCCCGACTCCTGACAACCGAAGGGCTGGGCCATCGTCGCATCCTGGCCGACGATGCTGTGCTCGGGCATGTCGTCGATTTCGTTGGCAATCTCACTACCAGATCTGCCCTGCCCCTGGGCCGTTAGCGCCACAGCGACCCCTGCTCGTTGGAGACCATGAATCCGGAGAGAGGGACTTGCCGAAAGGCAGGCCCTCTCTCCGGATTGTTTAGGTCCTTCGCTGGCGGTTAATTGCACGAAATCTACGAAGCCAGTCGGGTGCGTGCCTCGGTACAAGCGCAAAAAAGCCCGCACGCGGCGGGCCTGGGACAAACGCCTCTCGCGAGGCGACTACTATTTGTTCACGTCAGATTCTCACGCATCGCGCGGCATGCCAATCGGCGCGCTGTCTTGCACGGTTTTTCGTGCATGCGCTTCGCGCATCGGCTTGAGGACAAACACCGCCAGGAGCGCCGAGAGCGCGGCCATGCCCGAAGCCAGCATGAACACGGCGTGCCAGTCGCCCGTGGCGGCCGTGATGACGCTGGAGAAAGGCACCAGCAAGGCTGCCGTTCCCTTGGCGGTGTAGAGCATGCCAGCATTGGTGGCAGCAAACTTCGGGCCGAAGGTATCGCCGCAGGTGGCAGGAAAAAGGCTGTAGATCTCGCCCCAGGCAAAGAACACGATGCCAGTCAGCACCACGAACGCCACCGGATCATGACCGTACTTCGACAGTAGCAGGATACCGACAGCTTCCACGGCGAACGCGATGAACATCGTGTTTTCACGTCCGATGTGGTCGGAGATCCAGCCGAAGAAGGGGCGCGTGACCCCATTGAGCACACGGTCGATGGTCAGGGCGAAGGTCAGCGCCGGCAGAGTCAGGCCGAGGATCGACACCGGCGAATCGTGCAGGCCAAAGTCCTTGGCGATCGGACCGAGTTGCGCCGTCGCCATCAGACCGCCTGCGGCCATCATGACGAACATCGCATACATGACCCAGAAGATGGGCGAGGACAGAACCTGCCGGGGCGACGCGTTATACGTCGCAGCCGACTTCAGCGTCGCCTTGACGTCCGCCATCAGCTTCGCGGGCGGCGGCAGCAGCGCCAGGCCAAGCAGCACCACGATGATGCCCTGCCCCAGACCGAAGTACAGGAACGTTGCCTCATAGCCACTGGTCTTGATCATGTTGGCGATCGGCACCACGGTAGCCGCAGAACCCGCTCCAAACCCGGCCGCTGTAATACCCGCCGCCAAGCCACGACGATTGGGGAACCACTTCAGCGCATTGCCCACGCAGGTGCCATATACGGCGCCGGCACCCACGCCACCAATTGCAGCGGCAACGTAGAGCATCGGCAGAGATCCAGCTACCGAATTGAGGACCCATGCGATCGCACATAGCAACCCCCCGCCCACCACAACCGGGCGCGGACCGTACTTGTCGACCAGATAACCTTCGATAGGGACCAGCCAGGTTTCGGTCACCACAAAGATGGTGAATGCCACCTGAATGGCAGTGCGGCCCCATTGGTGTTTCTCGTCAATGGGGTTGACGAACAACGTCCAGCCATACTGCATGTTGGCGATCATCGCCATACAGATCACGCCGAATACAAGCTGCATCCACGGCGAACCATACCAGGACGCTTGCGCGCCTGCGCGTTGCTGACTTTCCATGGTGGTGTCTCCTTCTGGCGGTGTGTCCCGCCGTTGCGGAATGGCATCTACGTTGGATACCGGTGGTGTTTTGATATGTCTTCTGGTGTTTCTTTTAATCCTGCTTTTACTGCTTTGCTTTTGTTTTTGGACTGCCCTTCTGTCCTGCTGCCTCGAACAGCTGAGCCGTTCTAGTGCTATACAGTATGTGGTATATCACCGAAGTTCAAGGGCCTTGGAACGTGTGCCTGACTGGTACAGCGGACATTCGAAAGCACGCATGATCATCGCAACGCAGACTGGTGCGTCGGGTGCATCAAATTCCTTGGGCGGCTTGTATCGCTCCCCTTTCAGATCAATTACTTAGGGATCTTTTTCGCATGAATGCATCATGCCGAAGCTGGAGTGGAAATTGGTGCGGCGCATGTTACGGAATACCCGCGATAGGGTAAGTCCCGAGCAATGCGAGAACAAAAAAAGCAGGGAAACGAACGAGTGGAGCGATATACCGCGCTGCGTCGGGACCTGAGATCCGCAGGCGCAGGGGCATAAGAAGCTGAAGAAACGGCCGCGAGGAAAACTGACAAACCACTACAGTTCAGGTGTTGCCGGCCGCTACAGTGGACCCGAACTTGATACTTGGTACAGCGATGAAACCGAGCGATCAGGCGTGCAGGAAACGCGGTTGCAGGACGGTGTCCGAAACCGAGCTGCCGATACCGGTATCGCTCTCTTCGGAACCCAGGCCAGCGAAGCGACCGTGCTCCTGAGCAGTGGTCAGCAGGCCCATCGGCACGAGCGTGGCGAGGACATACGTGACGGTAACGCCAAGGGAAACCACACCAAGGGCCAAGATAGTAAGCAGCGTAGCGTTCATGAAAACTCCTAAGTGATGAAGATCAAGGTGGATTCATTATATGCTGCACTGCGAGGTCTGTAAATATTTGGTATGTGGTATATCAGTAGAGGTCTGCGCCTAAAAAAGACAACGCACCCCGAGAGGTGCGTTGGTCATCACAACAATATGAATAAAATCCGCTTTATCAGTCGCTTTCGTGATGAATTCAGCCTATTAAGGCACTAAAAATAATGCGGCGGCGCATCACATGAATCCGTTTCACGATCTCACCCTACTTTCTTCAACAGCCCGGTGTCGTATTCCTGTGCACGAAGGTTGTCCCAGATGGCGGCAGCGTTAGGTTTTAGCGATCGGGACTTGCGCCGCACGAGCATGACGTTGGACGTCACCTGCGGACGCAAAGGGCGAAGCACGGCGGCGGGCGCCATACCGCTGGCCTGGGCACGCGACGGCACGACGCCAATGCCGAGTCCCATCGCAACCATCCCGAAAATAGCGGCGAAGTGTCCGAGCAATTGCAGCGAGCCTGGCCTGACGTGATAGGTGGACAACGCGCGGTCCACCGCCGGCTGTACGCCCGAATTCTGATCGAGGGTCAGCACCGAGGCGTCGGCCAGTTCGCCCCAGCCCACGGACTCCCCCGCTGCCAGCGGATGATCCGCGGGCAATACCGCCTGCAGTGAATCGATGCACAGCGGTTCGCAGTACAGGTCATCGCACGGCGCCGGGTTGCTGGCGATACCGAAATCCACCTCGCCGCTACGCACGCTCTGCAGGACCGAGTCATGCGATTTGTCGCGCAGCGTAATGCCGATGCCGGGCCAGGCCTGCCGGCAACCCGCCACCCACATTGGCACCGACATCGAGGACGTCACCGGATCGGTCGCAATCTGCACGGTGCCCTGGCTCGGCTTTCCCGTTCCATGACTCTCCCGCAGGGTCTGCTCCACCTCTTCTATCAGGTGGCAAATCCGCTGGGAGAGCGTCTCGCCGGCATCGGTCAGCTCCACCTGGCGAGTCGTACGATCGAACAAGCGCTGGTCGATTTCTTCTTCGAGTTCGCGCACGCTACGGCTGATGGCCGATTGCGTCAGCCCCAACTCCGCCGCGGCGCGCGTGAAACTCTTCTGGCGCGCCACAGCGGCAAATGCCTTCAACTGCGGAAGCGAAACATTCATGGTGCCGCTCCTTGCTGGCTGTCGCCGTGATAGTGCGGTGGTACGGCTACAAAGTTGTAGGTGGGTAATACCTGCTTAGTCGCCCTTGCCTGCCGACCAGCCCGTTGCGTACCCGCCCGCATCGCTGACAGGTTTCGCAGCGGCATGTCCCGTGATGAAGCGCTGGCGCATGGGCTGCAATACGAATTTCGCCGATAGCCCCGCAGCCACAGTCATCGCGGCTGCTACGGCGAAGACGAGGTTCCATCCGCCCGTATGCGACAGCACCGATGCCAGCGGCACCAGTATCGCGGCTGTCCCCTTGGCCGTGTAAAGCGTGCCGGCATTGGACGCGGCGAAGCGGCTGCCGAACGTATCTGCACACAACGCCGGGAAGATCGAGAAGATCTCGCCCCAGAACAGGAACACCAGCGCGGCGAAGAACATGAACCAGTACGGGTTATGTCCCATCTCCAGCAGGCCGATCAGCGACAGGCCCTCGCCAATGAAAATCACGAACATCGTATTCTCACGACCGATGCGATCCGAGATGAGGCCGCACAACGGCCGCGTCAATCCATTGCAAAGGTTGTCGATGGACAGTGTCATCGTCAGCAGCGGCAACGTCATGCCCAGCATCGTGATGGGCATCGTCGCGAAGCCAAAATCCCGGGCAATCGGTCCAAGTTGCGCGGTGGCCATGATGCCACCGGCTGCCACGGCCACGAACGATGCATAGATCACCCAGAACACCGGTGTACGCACCATCTGGCCCGGCGTGAACTCCACGGGGTTGGTCAGGATGGCCTTGTTGGCCTTCAGCCCCTTGGGCGGGCGTGGCTTGACCAGTAACAACGCCATCGCAAAGATCAGCACGCCCTGGATGATGCCGAACGTGCGGAACGCATGCTCGTATCCGGACTTCTCGATCATATTTGCAATGGGAATCACCGTGAGGGCTGCGCCGGCGCCAAACCCTGCAGCGGTGAGCCCGGCTGCCAGCCCGCGCTTGTCCGGGAACCACTTCAGCGCGTTGCCCACGCACGTGCCATAGACACCGCCGGCGCCGATCCCGGCGAGCACGGCGCCGGCATACAGCATCGGCAGCGACGTGGCATAGGAATTGAGCACCCAGGCGAGACCTGCGCAGATGGCGCCACCGGCCACCACTGGCCGGGGTCCGAACTGGTCTACGAGCCAGCCTTCCAGCGGCACGAGCCAGGTTTCGGTCACGATAAAAATGGAAAAGGCGACCTGGATCGCAGAGTCGCCCCAATGGTGCTTGGCGTTCATGGGATTGACGAACAATGTCCAGCCGTACTGGAGGTTCGCCACAAGCCCCATGCAGAGGATGCCGATGAAAAGCTGGAACCAGCGATTGCCCAGCAGGCCGCCTGAGCGGCCGCCGTCTTGATTAGCCGTGACGGCGTCTGCCGCATCGATGTGCGCCATGTCGTGTCTCCTTGCATTAGTGTCTTCGCGCTCTGCGGCGCGAGTGCTGGGCTGGCCTGTTTGGGGAACCGCCCGTTTTTTCACTACTGAATGAGCGCGCCTGACATTGCGGCACGAATTCGTGCATTGATGCTACTTCAAACTTAGATCAGCACGTCATAAAGTTTTTTATTATGATCATTGACGATCCTTTATAGATTGCAGGAATCCAGTGCAATGAAAAATGCAACGCTGCGGCAATTGAAAGTGTTCGAGACGGTAGCCCGTCACCTGAGCTTTTCGCGGGCCGCAGAGGAGCTGCATCTCACGCAGCCTGCCGTGTCCACGCAGGTTCGGCAGCTGGAGCACCATGTGGGCCTGCCCTTGTTCGAGCAGCTCGGCAAGCGGATTTACCTCACTCCGGCAGGCACGGAGATGCTCCACTACAGCCGCAGCATCATCCAGCAATTCCGGGAGGCGGAGGATGCCATGGCGCAACTCAAGGGTATTTCCGGAGGCCGTCTGAACGTCGCCGTGATCAGCGCCGGCGATTATTTCTTTCCTCGCCTGCTTGCCGAATTCATGAATCGGCATGATGGCGTGACACTGAATCTCGCAGTGCACAATCGCGAGGAATTGCTGCATCAACTGGGCGGAAACCTGACGGATCTGGCTGTCATGGTGCGCCCACCAGAAGGTATTGACACCATTGCGGAATCATTCGCTCCTCATCCCTACGTGATTGTGGCCGCGCCGAATCATCCACTTGTTGGGCAACGCAACATACCTCTGGCCGGCTTGGCGGAGGAGGCGTTTGTTTCACGCGAAAAAGGATCTGACACCTGGAACTCGATGCAGGAAGGTTTTGCGGGAAGGCTGTCCAACCTGCGCATCGCCATGGAGATCAAGAGCACCGAGACCATCAAACAGGCGGTGATCGCCAACATGGGGATCGCTTTTCTCTCGGCGCATACCGTCGGACTGGAACTGCAGACCGGCAAACTGGCCGTGCTCGATATCCAGGGCTTCCCGGTGATGCTGAACTGGTATGTCGTGCACCGGAAAAACAAGCGTCTTCCCCCGGTAGCGCTGGCATTCAAGCATTTTCTGATGGAGGAAGGTCATACGCTGATCCAGCAGATCACCGGTGTCGAGGGGTTGATCCGGCCCGCGCAACGACATCGCGTCAATGTATAAGCATTTACTTATGGTTTTTCGATGTAACTTTAATTATCGTAAATCGTTCGTCCTGCCTAAGCTGCACACATACCAAGATTCACCGCAGTGCACTTTCAGGAGACGAACATGCAACAACTTCATACCGGCGAATCCGCCTCCTCCCTTTCCACGTCAGCCGGTAACGACACGCGCCATCATGACCGCGACGTCCAGCTGGCCGCCTACAACGCCGCATTCGACGAACTGGAGCTGACGTTCCGCTGGGACGCACCCATGTTCGAATGGCTGTGCGGCATCGAGTGCGAAAAAGCCCGCGTGGCGCGCTACATCGAGCAGTACCATGCGCACCTGCTCACCGCGTACGATGCGCCGTTCCTCAGCCAACTCATCTTCGACAAGAAGAACGAGTACCTGCGCGCCGTGGCGGGAGCAGGGACGAATTGAATCGCTGAGAGTTCTTCAGTCTTGAAGTCAAAGGCGCGCCAATGGCGCGCTTTTTATTTTCCTGGCCGGCGATGACAAGTTCAGATCGCTTCCCTTATAGATCCCGGCCAAGGTCCCGACCGCTATCGAGGCAGGAGAAGGGCTTCCTACCTACTCGTTTTCGCGGATTTCCTTACGCCCTTCTCGTTGATATATTACATACCGTATTTTTGCAAGGAAATCGACGCTTCCAAGACCGGCATCCGGCATATAACAGCGAGAGGAGACACGTGGACATCCACGAACATCAGGCCAAGGAATTGCTCAGGCGCTATGACGTGCCCGTGCCACCCGGCTGCGTGGCCTTTACGCCGGACGACGCCGCCCATGCCGCCCGCAAGCTTGGGGGCTCTGCCTGGGTGGTGAAGTCGCAAATTCACGGGGGCGGCCACGGCGCCGGCAGTTTCGCGGGCAATCATTCGGAAAAGGGTGGCGTGCGTGTCGCGATGTCCATTGACGAGGTGCACGCCAACGCTGCGCAGATGCTGGGCAGGACCTTGATCACCAGGCACACCGGCCCGGCCGGCCGGGTCGTGCGGCGTCTTTATATCGAGAAAGACTGCGTTATCTCGCGCGAGCTTTACCTTGCCATCCTGATCGACCCCGCCACGGCGCGCGTCACGATCATGGTGTCGACCGAAGGCGGCACCGACATCGACGAGGTTGCCGCACACACACCAGAGAAGATCCTGAAGGTGGCGATCGACCCGGCTTGCGGTATCCAACCGTTCCATGCACGCCGGCTGGCGTTCGGACTCGGGCTGTCAGGCAAGCTGGCGGATGCCGCCACGCCACTCATTCTCTCGGCCTATCGCGCCTTCACCGAGCTCGACGCGTCGCTCCTGGAGATTCATCCGCTTGCAGTCACGGACAACGGCGAGGTCATGGCGCTCGACGCCAGGTTCCGCTTCGACGACAACGCCCTCTTCCGCCATCCCGAGATCGAGGCAATGCGCGACGAGGGCGAGGAGGACCCGGCCGAGACCGAGGCTGCCAGGCACGCGCTGAACTATGTCCAATTGGACGGCACTATCGGCTGCATGGCCAATGGCGCGGGACTCGGGATGGCCACCATGGACATCGTCAGGCTCCATGGCGCCGAGCCAGCCAACTTGCTGGATATAGGCGCCAGTACCACCACGGAGCGCATCACGACAGCCTTCCGCCTGATCCTGGCCGATCCGAAAGTCAAAGGCGTTCTGGTGAATATCTTCGGCGGGGTCGTGCGCTGCAACGACATTGCCGAAGGCGTCATCGCGGCCGCGCGCGAAGTGGACCTGACCGTGCCGCTGGTAGTGCGGCTGGCTGGCACCAACGTCGATCAGGGCAGGCATATCCTGCGCAATTCAGGTCTGCCGATCGTGTCTGCCGGGGATCTTGCCGATGCGGCCGAAAAGATTGTGACCGCCGTGCGCGCCACGCAGACAAAAGGAGGCAGGTGAAATGGGTGTCCTGATCAACCAGAACACGCGCGTGATCTGCCAGGGCTTTACCAGCGCGCAAGGCACGTTCCATGCGGAACAGGCCCTGGCCTACGGCACGAAGATGGTCGGCGGCGTTGCGCCCGGCAGAGGCGGAGCGACGCACCTCGGCCTGCCGGTTTTCGACTCCGTGGCGGCAGCGGCCGACGCCACCGGCGCGGATGCATCGGTCATCCACGTACCACCACCGTTCGCCGCCGATGCCATCCTGGAAGCGGTCGATGCGGGCATTGCCCTGATCGTCTGCATGACCGAAGGCGTCCCCGTGATGGACATGGTGCGCGTCAAGCGTGCGCTGTCAGGTTCCGGCAGCCGCCTGATCGGCCCGGGCTGCACGGGCGTGATCACGCCCGGCCAATGCAAGATCGGCGTCATGCCCGGGCACATCCACGCGTCGGGCAAGATCGGCGTAGTGTCACGTTCGGGTACGTTGATGTACGAGGCCGTAGCGCAAACCACGGCTGCCGGGCTGGGTCAGTCGACCTGCATCGACATTGGCAGCGATCCGGTCAACGGCACCAGCTTTATCGACTGCCTGGAGATGTTCCTGGCCGACGACCAGACCGAAGGCATCCTCATGCTGGGCGAGATCGATGGGTCTGCGGAAGAAGACGCCGCACGCTTCCTGCGCGAAGCCCGGTGTCGCAAACCCGTGGTGGGCTACATCGCCGGCAACACTGCGCCAGCGGGACGCAGCATGGGTCAGGCAGGGGCCGTTGTCTTGAGGGGGACAGGGACGGCGGAAGCCAAGATCGACGCCATGCGGCAAGCCGGACTCCATGTGCCCGCTTCGCCAGCGGTTCTGGGAGCAACCATGGCAGCCGCGATGAAATAGGCATCGGGGGCGCGCAGGCATCCGCGCGCCCCCGAAAAAGAGAGAAGAAGTTCAGGCTGCGGCGCCCGCCTTGGCTTCCAGTTCCGTGATGCGCTTGCGCAGCGCCCGTTCTTCCTGAAAGCGCGCGGTCTCGTCGCGGATCACCGCCACGATGCCCGTAATCTCCCCGCCCTCTCCGTGCAGCAACGCCACGGTAAAGGCGATCGACATCGCCTCGCCTTTCTTGTTGATCGCCGGGACTTTCAGCAAGTCATGGCCGTAGCGGGTCTGGCCCGTTGCCATGGTCTTGTCGTACCCCTCCCAGTGGCGCGCACGCAGGCGCTCGGGAATGATCAGGTCCAGCGACTTGCCCAGGGCTTCCTCCTGGGTGAAACCGAACATGTATTCTGCCGCGGGGTTCCACAACGTGATGGCGCCATCGGCGCCGGAGATGATGATGGCGTCGCCGATGGCGGACACCAATTGTTCGTAGTCGATTGCAGTCTGCATGGTCATTCCTGAGGAATGGGAAGGGGCGTGGATCGTCGCCCCGGGTTCCAGGCTGTCATTCTGGCACTTGCCCGAGCCGCCGGGGAATGCGCGGAAGGTTTCGTCCGCGCGTTCCCCGGCACACCGCGCTCAGATTACCTGCGACTCACGCAGGCTGACGATTTCCTCGGCGCTGTAGCCAAGGCCGGCCAGCACTTCGTCGCTGTGCTCGCCCAGCAGCGGCGAACCCGTGATTTCCGGCTTCAGGTCCGAGAACTTGATCGGGCTGCCCACGGTCAGGTACGTGCCACGAACCTTGTGCGGAACTTCCACGATCGAGCCGCTCTTGCGCAGCGATTCATCTGCGGCAATTTCCTTCATCGACAGCACCGGCGAGCAAGGAATATCGTACTTGCGCAGGATATCCACCGCTTCGTACTTGGTCTTGTCGGCCAGCCAGGCTTCGATGGTATTGAAGATGTCGAAGATGTGCGGCTGACGCGCCTTCGCCGTGCTGTAGTTCGGGTCGGTAATCCACTCTTCCTTGCCCAGCGCCTTGCAGATCGGCTCCCAGGCATGGCCCTGGATGGTGAAGTAGATGTAGGCGTTGGGATCGGTCTCCCAGCCCTTGCACTTCAGCACCCAACCCGGCTGGCCGCCACCGCCGGCGTTGCCGCCGCGGGGCACCACGTCGCTGAACGTACCGTGCGGGTACTGCGGATACTCTTCCAGGTAGCCCAGGGCATCCAGGCGCTGCTGGTCGCGCAGCTTCACGCGGCACAGGTTCAGCACGGCATCCTGCATCGACACGGCCACCTTCTGGCCCTTGCCGGTCTGCTGGCGGCCGATGATTGCGGTCAGGATACCGATGGCCAGGTGCATGCCGGTGTTCGAATCACCCAGGGCAGCTGCCGACACCGTGGGCGGACCGTCCCAGAAACCGGTGGTCGATGCAGCGCCGCCCGCGCATTGCGCCACGTTTTCGTAGACCTTCAGGTCTTCATAGTGGTGGCCGTCGCTGAAGCCCTTGACCGATGCCACGATCATCAGCGGATTCAGTTCCTTGATGCGGTCCCACGAGAAGCCCATGCGATCCAGTGCGCCCGGACCGAAGTTTTCCACCAGCACGTCAGATTCACGAATCAGTTGTTCGAGAATCTTCTTGCCTTCGGGCTTCTTGGTGTCCAGCGTCAACGAGCGCTTGTTGCTGTTGAGCATCGTGAAGTACAGCGCGTCCGCGTCAGGAACGTCGCGGAGCTGCGTACGGGTGACGTCGCCGGAGCCGGGGCGCTCCACCTTGATCACGTCTGCGCCAAACCACGCGAGAAGCTGGGTGCAGGCGGGGCCGGCCTGGACGTGCGTGAAGTCGATGATCTTGATGCCGTGCAGTGGAAGGTTCACGTTCGCTCTCCTATTGGATTGAGGAATGGGGGTGAAATTCGAGTGGATTCAAGTGAATTACTTGCTGGCCGAGCTTTGCGGATTCAGGTTGGTCAGGCGACCGCTTTCCGTGCCGGCAGCCGGATCGATGACGGCGTTGACCAGCGTGGGCTTACCCGAGCGCAATGCTTCATTGACTGCCGCTTCCAGTTCCTGCGGCGTGGTGACGTTGTGACCGACACCGCCGAACGCTTCCATCATCTTGTCGTAGCGGGCGCCCGGCACGAACATCGTGACGGCCGGGTCCGAACCGCCCGTCGGGTTCTTGTCGATACCTTTGTAGACGCCGTTGTTGTTGAACACCACGACGCAGATCGGCAGGTTGTAGCGGCAGATTGTCTCCACTTCCATGCCCGAGAAGCCGAATGCACTGTCACCGCACACCGCAAGCACCGGCTTGCCGGTTTCCACCGCCGCAGCCACCGCATAGCCCATGCCTACACCCATCACGCCCCACGTACCTACGTCCAGGCGCTTGCGCGGCTCGTACATGTCGATGACGGCGCGGGCATAGTCCAGCGTGTTGGCGCCTTCGTTGACAAACGGGATGCTCGGGTTGGCCTTGACGACATCCTTCAGCACGCGCAGCGCGCTGTGGAAGTTCATCGGCGACGTGTCCTTGGCCAGCGTCTCGGCCATCTTCGCCAGGTTCTTGTCCTTGCGCTCGTCCACGGCGTTGATCCACTCCGCGCCCGGCTTGGCAAAGTTGTTGCCGATCTTGTCGAGCAGTGCCGATACGCACGATCCGATATCACCCACTACCGGCGCGGCGATGGCCACGTTGCTGTCCATCTCGGTCGGCGAGATATCTACCTGGATGAATTGCTTGGGCTTGCCCCAGGTCTTGCCCTTGCCGTGCGACAGCAGCCAGTTCAGGCGGGCGCCCACCAGCAGCACCACGTCCGCTTCGGCCAGTACGTAAGAGCGCGCGGCCGATGCCGATTGCGGATGCGTATCGGGCAGCAGGCCCTTGGCCATGGACATCGGCAGATACGGAATGCCGGTCTTCTCCACCAGCGCGCGGATATCCTCATCGGCACGGGCGTAGGCGGCACCCTTGCCCAGCAGGATCAGCGGACGCTTGGCGCCCTTAAGCAGTTCCACGGCGCGATCGATCGAATCCGGTGCCGGGAGTTGGCGCGGAGCGGGGTCCACCACCTTGATCAGGGACTTGCGACCCTTCTCTGCTTCCATCGACTGGCCCAGCAGCTTGGCCGGCAGGTCCAGGTACACACCGCCCGGACGGCCGGACACGGCAGCACGAATGGCACGCGCGATCCCCACACCGATGTCTTCGGCGTGCAGCACGCGGAAGGCAGCCTTGGCGTGCGGACGGGCGATGGCCAGTTGATCCATCTCTTCGTAGTCACCCTGCTGCAGATCGACGATCTCGCGCTCGCTGGAGCCGCTGATCAGAATCATCGGGAAGCAGTTGGTGGTGGCATTCGCCAGCGCAGTCAGACCGTTAAGGAACCCGGGTGCGGACACCGTCAGGCAAACCCCCGGTTTTTGCGTGAGATAACCAGCGATGGCTGCGGCGTTGCCTGCGTTCTGCTCGTGACGGAAGCTGATGACGCGCATGCCGTTGGCCTGTGCCAGACGGGCCAGATCGGTGACCGGAATGCCGGGCAGGCCGTAGATATTCTCGATGCCGTTCAGCTTGAGCGCGTCGATGACCAGGTGAAAACCATCGGTTTGTGCCTGATGTTCTTCCGCAGCGTGACGCTGCAGCTCATTTCCGACTTCTGCCATGGTTGCTTCCTTCTATGCAAATTTGACGGGATTGGACTGTCTTTTTTGGTGTCAGCGGTCGGATGGAACGGTGTCTCCTCCCTTTCGATTCGCTGTACTTCTCTAACGCTGAAATACCGTATGTGATATATCAAAGATCAGCAAGTTATTTCCCACTATTCCGACGAACTTTCGTCGATGCACCGCAGCATTTCGTGACAAATAGACGCAAATTAAGGGGAATTACCGATTCCCCTGAGTTCTGCCTGGTTAGCCGCGCACGTGGTTGACCAGCGAGCCAATTCCGCGAATCGATACCTCCACCACCGAACCGTCCTTCATCGACCCGACTCCGATCGACGTGCCAACTGCGATCACGTCGCCCGGCATCAACGTCATGTCCTGTGACAGACGGCTGACCTGCTCTTCCGGAGAAAACACAATGTCGGACAACGGGTAGTTCTGGCGCTCGACCCCATCCAGGCGCGTCACCACGCTGGCACTGCGCCAGTCGAATCCGGTGACGATGGCCGGACCGATGCAACCGAAGGTGTCGGAACCCTTGGCGCGCGTCCACTGCGGGAAATTCGGGTCGGCATTGAGCAGCTCGCCCGCCGTCACGTCATTGACGATGGTGTAGCCGAAGATATGCGCGGCCGCTTGGTTCAATGGCACGTTGCGGCATTCACGGCCGATGACGATGCCGAGTTCGCCTTCATAGGCGATCTTGCCGGCGTAGCCGCTCGGACGAACGATCGCGTCGCCCGGACCAGCCAGTGAGCTGGCCGGCTTCAGCAGGAACAACGGATGCACGGGCACCGACTTCTCCAGCCGCGCAGCAAGGGCGTGAAAGTTGTTCCATAGCGCCACGATCTTGCCGGGCAGGCACGGCGCGAGCAGTTCCAGCGAGGCGTAGCTATAGACGCTACCGGTGGGACGGGAATCGGCATAGCCAGGGCCATCGTATTCGATGACGCGGTCGGCATCGCCATCGTCGAGCCGGCCATAAGCAGTGTCGCCGTCGGGGCGGCGGAAGCGAATCCAGGTTTGCACGGCAGAGCTCCTCAGGCAGACGCGTGCGTGTCGCGCCTGCGCTCTCAGCAGGGATTGGGACCCCCAGTCGGGGGCCAGTGACGGGTGACGGGTGACGGGCGACGGCCAGTGAGCCGCGCGCCTCGCGTCAGACGGCTCCCGCTACGCGTAGCGCCGCAATCTGTGCCGGCGAGCGTCCCAGCCATTCCAGAATCTCGTCGGTGTGCTCACCCAGCAGCGGCGAGCGCTCGACGCTCACCGGCGAGTCGGACAACGTGATCGGCGAACCCAACTGCACGTATTTACCGCGCGTCGGATGATCCAGTTCCACCAGGTAGCCCCGCTCGTACATCGACTTGTCTTCGATGAGATCCTTCATGGACAGGATCGGGCCGCACGGCACATCTGCGTCGTTGAGCGCGGTCATGACTTCGAACTTGGTGCGGCCCAGGGTCCATTGCTCGATGATGCCGAAACAGGCCGCGAGCTTTTTCAGGCGCACTTCCGGCGTGGCGAAATCCGGATCGGTGATCAGGTCCTCGCGACGGCACAGGCGCATCAGCGGCTCCCAGCCCTGCGGCTGGATGATGACGTAGACATAGTCGTTCGGGCCGCCGGGTGCACAGCGCAGCGCAGCGCCCGGCTGACCACCGCCCGACGAATTGCCGGCGCGCGGCACGTGGTCATCGAACTCGGTATTGGGGTACTCACGCAGCGGGCCGGCCTCGAGGCGCTGCTGGTCACGCAGCTTCACGCGGCACAGGTTCAGCACGGCGTCCTGCATGGCCACTTCCACGCGCTGACCGCGACCCGAATGTTCGCGCTGCAGCAGTGCGGCCAGGATGCCAACCACGCAGTGCACGCCCGTGCCCGAATCGCCGATCTGTGCACCCGTCACCGTCGGCACACCATGCGATTCGCCAGTCGTGGACGCGGAACCGCCCATGCACTGCGCCACATTTTCATAGGCCTTGCAGTCCTGGTACGGCCCGGGACCAAAACCCTTGATCGACGCGTAGATCATGCGCGGATTCAGGGTCTGGATGTTCTCCCAGTCGAATCCGGCGCGGGCCAGCACACCTGGGCCAAAATTCTCGATCAGCACATCGCTTTGCTGGATCAGGTCCTCAAGCAGCGCCTTGCCTTCCGGCGTCTTCATATTGAGCGTCAGGCTACGCTTGTTGCTGTTCAGCATGGTGAAGTACAGGCTGTCGGCATTCGGCACGTCGCGGAGTTGGCTACGCGTGATGTCGCCGCGCCCAGGCATTTCAACCTTGATCACGTCGGCGCCCATCCAGGCCATCAACTGCGTGGCCGAAGGCCCGGCCTGCACGTGCGTCATGTCCAGGATGCGAATACCGTCCAGCGCTTTCCGTTCGGTGTGAGTGTCACCCATGCTGCGTCTCCTGATGATGTGTGTTTGTGCTTTTGACATACAGTATGTGGTATATCACCAAGATGCAAGGGGGTTTAAACCCGAATTCAGCAGCTTTCGATACTGCGCCGCAGCAAGCTGCGTGGACACGCTCTGCGCCCAGACCGCGCAACGAAAAAACCCCAACGAGCCGCAAGGCTGTCGGGGTTCAAATGATGCGGTGAAATCGGTTGTGGCTAGCTATCCCTGACACCTGCCAGGCAGCGTGCAAGACGTCACTCCGACGTCAGTCCAGGAAGTCGCAGTTCTTCTCCACGTACTCTGCCAGGTCCAGCGAATGCTGGCGAACCAGCCGCTCGGCCAGCTCCGTGTCGCGTCTTTCCAGCGCCTCGATGATCCGCAGGTGATCAACGATAGAACGCGCGGCGCGGTCGCTCTGCGAGATCGTCATTTTTCGAATGGCTCGCACATGAACGAAGATGTTCTTGATCTGGTCCATGATGACCTGCGACTTCGACAACTGCACAATCGCCTGGTGAAAGACGATATTCGCGTCCGAGTATTCCTCGATATGCTCGGCGGGCGTGGAGTCGCGGAAGCTGTCGAACATATGGCGCAGCTTGCCGATTTCCGCGTCGGTGGCATTCTGCGTGGCCAGACGCGCGGCCATGCTTTCGAGCGCCGCCCAGACCTGAATCATCTCGACGATCTCGCGCTTGGTCTTGCGCGTAATGTAGATACCACGTCGTGGCACCGTACGCAGGAAACCTTCCTGCTCGAGTAGCGTCATGGCCTCGCGAATCGGCGTGCGGCTTACGCCTAGCCTTTCGGACAACACGCGCTCGTCAAGGCGTACTTCGTCACGCGACTGATAGATATCGGCGTCGGCAATCGCCTGGCGCAGCATCGCATACGCCTGGTCGCGCAGGCTTGCCCCCGCATTGATAGGTTGCAAGGACAGCGCCAGCCCGGCGGGCGGTTGACCATGCGATTGGACTTCGGATTCGCTTTGGGCAGACATGAATACACTCGTCAATGGCCGGCGCCCTGCCCGCCAGTCTGGCGAGCAGCGGCGACCCGCCTCTTCCTGAACGTCAACGCGCTCAGTTTGGCATGACCCCATGCGTTCTGCTCATGAATCTGGCAGGCAACCGAATGGAATCACAGGCGAAGAGGCGGGACCGGCCCTTTTGTATATGGTATATCACAAAGACGGCACTTCCGAAGGACGTTTAACGCCGCGCGTGTTACGCCGCCCTCGCCACTTTCTCGATTTGAGGCGCGGCCACAGCGACAGGCGCAGACGCGGTAGCCTGCGCCATGCGATCCCGCTGCTTGATCAAGCCGAGCACCGCGTCGATCATCGGGGTCGGCTGACCGATCATGCGGCCCATCTCCTGCACCACCGTCAGCAACGGATCGATCTCCATCGCCCTGCCCGCCTCCAGGTCCTGCAGCATCGAGGTCTTGTGCGCGCCCACCGCGCCGGCCCCATCGATTCGCCGCTCCACATCGACACGAAAATGCACGCCGAACCGTTCCGCGATGTCCTTGGCCTCGAGCATCATCTGCTTCGACAGCCCGCGGGTGGCAGGGTCCGAGGTGATGATGTCCAGCGTCCCATGCGTCAGGGCGCTGATCGGGTTGAAGCAGAGGTTGCCCCACAGCTTGAGCCAGATCTCGTCTCGGATGTTGTCGCGAACCGGCGCATCGAGATCCGCCTTGGCCATCATCTCCGCAAGGCGCGTCACGCGGTCCGAGCGGGTACCATCGGGCTCACCAATTGGAAATTTCTTGCCGTACACATGCTTGATCACGCCCGGTGCCACGATTTCGGCGGCGGGATACAGCACACAGCCAATCGCGCGTTCGGGTCCGAGACCATTCCACTGCTTGGCACCCGGGTCAACGCTCTCCAGCGTGCGCCCGGCGAACTCGCCCCCGTGGCCGTGGAAGTACCAGTACGGAATGCCGTTCACGCCAGTGACCACCGCCGTCTCCGGCCCGAGCAACGGCTGCATCAGATCGACCACGCCCGGCACCTGGTGCGCCTTCAGCGTAATGAACACGTAGTCCTGAGGGCCGAGTTCGCGCGGATCGCTGGTACAACGGACTTTCGCGACGCGCTCTTCGCCTTCGATCTGGAGCCGAACGCCGTTGGCCTGCATGGCGGCCAGGTGCGGCCCGCGCGCGATGAAGCTCACGTCTGCGCCGGCCAGCGCAAGCTGCGCGCCCATATAGCCGCCAATGGCGCCCGCGCCGTAGATACAAATCTTCATGGGGTTGTCTCCTCGATGGTGGTTTATTTAGATATGTGATGCCGAAAGCTGCACGCGGAGCCACTCAAATCCGCATTGGTATATCACATACTATATTTCACAATCGCCATTCGACAACCTCGTTCTTCATCTGATCCCTTCTAATTGCGCTGTGCCCGCTTCGCGGGCGTCTGGCTGTGCGCTACCATGTATCCCGTTGTCCGCTTGCGGGCCAGCCGCCCCCGGCCTGTGTTACCTCTGAACTGGAGTTCGCATGGAAACGCTGCTTGCCCTCACCCGCGATCCTTCCGCATGGGCTGCTCTCGCCACTTTGGTGGCCATGGAGATCGTCCTCGGCATCGACAACCTGATCTTCATCTCGATTCTCACCAACAAGCTGCCGGAAGAAACCCGCGAGAAAGCGCGCCGTATCGGTATCAGCCTGGCGCTGATCCTGCGCCTGGGATTGCTGGCGACGATCGCCATCATCGTCGCGCTGACGGAGCCGGTCTTCACCATCTTCGGCAAGGGCATTTCCTGGCGGGACATGATCCTGATTGCCGGGGGGGCCTTCCTGGTCTGGAAGGCCACGCGTGAAATCCACCAGCACGTGTCACCGGATGCGGAGCACGAAGAATCCTCCACCCTCGCCCGCGCCGTACCAAGCTTCGCCGCGGCCATCGGCCAGATCCTGGTGCTAGACCTCGTGTTTTCGATCGACAGCATCATCACCGCCGTGGGCATGACCGATCATGTGCCGATCATGTTCGTTGCTGTCATCGCTGCCGTCACGGTCATGCTTGTCGCCGCCACGCCGCTGGCCAACTTCATCAACCACAACCCGACCATCGTCATGCTGGCACTGGCCTTCCTGATCATGATCGGCATGACACTGATCGCCGATGGCCTGGGACACCATGTGCCGAAGGGCTATATCTATACGGCGATGGCCTTCTCGACCGCCGTGGAAGCGTTGAACATGGTGGCGCGGCGGCGCCGCGAGAAAGCGAGGGGGCAGACCCCGGCACACTAGTGAGGACAAGGCCTGACCGGGTATGATGGCTGCCTTGCTGTCATCCCCACATCAGTCCTTACATGCTTCCTACGGATCTCGCCGGCACCGACGGCGATCAGAGCGCTTCGCTGCCCCGCTCCGAGCGCGCTTACCAGCAACTGCGCTCCGCCATCCAGGCCGGTCAGCTCCCGCCGGGCACGCGCCTGCGCGAGGTAGAGCTGGCCGAATCGCTCGGCCTGTCCCGCACCCCCGTGCGCGAAGCACTCTCGCGGCTGGAGTCCGAAGGGCTGGTAGTCAATGAGCCTAATCGCGGCATGATGGTTACGCGCCTTGACGCGAGCATGGTCAGCGAACTGTATGTGATGCGCGAGGTCCTGGAATCCACCGCTGCGGCGCTCGCCGCGCGACACGCCACCGACGTGGAAATCTCGTTGCTGCGCGATATCGTCGAACGCGACCTGTCATTCGCTACAGACCCGGACAAGCTGGCGATGAACAATCGTCTCTTCCACGAAACCCTGCATCGCTGCGCCCACAATCGCTATCTGCTCAAGACGCTGCGGTCGCTGCACGAGTCGATGGCCTTGCTGGGCCGCTCCACACTGGCCGTCCCCGGACGTGCGCGCGGCTCGTACGAAGAACATATGGCGCTGGTGGAAGCCCTGGAAGCACGCAACCCCGAACAAGCCGAACAGATCACGCGCCGCCATATCCAGCAGGCGTACAAGGCCCGCTTGACGCTCTGGATAGAGGAGCAATCGGGCAGCTAGCTCCGCAGCCCGCCTCAATACAAACAAAAGCCGGTCCTGGTCCGCCTCTTTCGAAGCGGGCCAGGACCGGCTTTTTAGTGCTGGCGGCGCCTTGAGCACCGCCCATTCATTCAGCTGTGTCGATCAGCCGTTCGCGTAGACCACCTTGGCCTTGCGCGCTTCCGCCTGCAGGCGGGCGAAAACGTTTTGCACCGTAGCAATCACGCGCTTTGCGTCGTTCACAAAGCCCAGACGCTGGGTACCGAGCTCGCGCTCGATGAGGTCACGTTCCAGTTGATCGGTCAGCTTGATATCGGATTGGGTGTTCATGGCGTCCTTCCTTACAGGGATTACCCTTATGGGGTTTTCCCGGATTGTAGCAGAAGGTTTGTCGCATTGCAGCATTAGGTAATAGTGCGTAGCGATTGGCGCAACAGTCAGCTGCCGACTTAACCAAAAGCTTGCCGATCTGCAGCGATATGCTTGATCTTGAGAACGGCACCCACATGCTTGATTCTTGCCGCGTCGGTGGCCGAGACCACAATCGAGCTCGCTAGCGGTGATAGCCTCGCTCTGCCAGAATTTCGCGAACCGCGGTTGTTAGCTCCCCATAGCCGCACTCTGCATAGCCGTACTTCGCCTTGAATTCTGAAAACACCGCACTTAACGTGATCCTTGAATCCCTTTTAGTCATATCGTCAACTAGCCCCCTTATATGCCGCTTAAGCAACTCCCGGTTCACGGTCTGACGTTGTATGACGAATGCCTGGTTTTTCTCTTTGAAAGCAGTCCAACACCCTGAGAATTTGTCGGCGAACACCGTCTTGGAGAACTGAAGCATCTCGGCAACGTCGCCTGCCGTCAGAGAAGTCGTCGGGAGAATTTTCAGTCCAGACTCCAAGACCCGAACTAGCTCGTACACGCGACTGTCCACGGGACCTCGATGCACATATCGCGGGGCGACGAAATGTGGGGCCGAATCATCAAATTGAAACTCGCCCTGGATGAGGCTGACCAAAGAAATCTTGCGAACCGATGCAATAGCAAGCAAGGTCTGTAAAGGTAGAGGGCCAGACTTGCGCTCAAGCCCCGTCAAGACTCCCATATGGAAATTGCATAGATCGCCGAGGTTTTGTGCGCCGCCAGCCCACTTTACACACGCAGCAACTCCTCGGCGGAGCGCCGTTTGATCGATCCTTCCACCGCTGCTTACAAAAGCGACTAGCTCTGCGAACTGGGTGGCCACCCAATCCTCTTCGTCGTTCGAATCCTGAATGTGAGGATGGGAGCACCGACAACCTATACTTCCGCATCGGTTGCAAACGCCAGTCTTCAACACCACCTGACTCGGCTTCAATCGATCCGTTTTGGGCGCCTCACAGCAAGCCTCGACTAAGCGGACGCGATGGACCGCACACGACTTTACTGCGGCGAACGCCCAGATAGCACGCTCATAAGGTTCGTCCGACTTGAAGCAAAGGGGGCAATATCGAAGTATCGGTGCCGTTAGTCGAACAGGCGAAAAGTTCGAAGATATTGAGATCAGACTAGCGGCAACGATTTCCTTAACCCCCGTCAACTCCGCCAGTAAATTGACGATCTGAGCATAGGCAATCGCCTCGGGGAACGCTTGCGGCTTGGTGCACGTCAGCATCCCATGCCCCGCTGCTCGGTAACCTTTTTGTTCCAGAGCCGGCTGAATCAGCTTTAGGTACATGGCGCGAGGCTTTACTCGATGCGCGTACGCTACTTCCCAGAAATAGCTACGGAACGACTCGCACTCGCCAGTCCCAACACCTCGTACGGGCAACGAGTACAGCCGACTTCGCTGGGGGATCGGCGCCTCCTCCCACTCACCTTCCTCGTCACTCCACTCTGCTTCCGTATCCATAGCACACCCTTCTTGCCTATGCCTACATCTTTCACACTGCCGTCAGCGAACGATCTGGGGCTCCGGAACCTCCGGAGCAAAAAGACAATCAAACTTTGCTATCGTGGGTTCACCTTTCTCAAACTCTCTGGCATATTTGCTTATATCCCCTCTCGGGTTCAAGAAACCACCAATCTTTATAGCGGAACAATCTCCCCCATGTTCTGTTTGTCGCTGTAGTACTTTTTGCATAATCTTTCGCAACAGTCCAATTACACCCAAGCAATTTTCAAAAATCACATCTTGCCATCTTATAAAATCTGGAATAGTTGGCCACGGCCATACTGATACGTGCTGATTCAATATTTCAAAGAACTCGGCCTTTCCATAGACATCCCCCAATCCATTTATAGCAAACGACGTGCTGCCATAACGTGGAAAATGTACGGTAGATCCTCGCTGTATCAATTGTTCATTCGAGAACAAAAAATCCATCGTATCGTACCCACCGACGTTTATCAGTTTTGGGCAATTCTTTCTTGACAATGTCTTAAATGTATTTATCAATGCAACCTTACTTCTATTCGGAAGAAGATGCCTCACCTCATCAAGTATGATCGCAGCGATTTTCCTGTTTTCGAGAGCAGATCTGAATGCACTCTCCAAAGAACGAGCATCTGATACCTTGCCGACGGACCTCAATCTACCGTCCTCTAAAATTATATTTGTCTTCCTATCCAAAAGCGGCTCATTTAACTTTTCCATCCCCATTAAAAATATTTCTGCGAACGGAACTCCTTTTCCGTCAAAGGACGGAACTTCTATATATATGACCTCATTTGGCACATCTGGGTATTTACGTTTAATTCTCTCCGAAATCAACGTCTTCATCAATTGTGTTTTTCCGATACCCGTTGATCCTATCAAATTTATAGTCGACACATAGTTATATGGGTGCATTAACTCTGCGATACGACCCGCAACAGCGTTCAGGATCAAATGACTAGTTCGATATTGATCAAATTTAATCAATTTCTCCATGCTATTCAACGCGTAGCGCTGCTCCTGTGTCATCTGGTGCAGGTGCATCTCATTCTCCTCGACTAAATGCCTCAAGCATTGATCACCTTCGCGACTTGATGATTTGCCGACACCCGTAATCTGGAATCGTCCGTTAGCCAACGTGTCTTGGTCCTGGCCCAGCATTCGCATCGGCAAATTCAAGCACCTCCGTCAGAAGCCGACTCCGAACGATAGAGAAGCCGAGCTGAGGTTGCCCCGACACGCCGCAACACTTGTCAAAACCCCTGCGACGCCATATCGCTTCCTAGCGGCCTGCCGTTATAGTCCTACTAGCGAGGCCGTCGCATCTCCGACCAACCTGCATGCCCGCTCACTAGACCTAAGCACAAGCTCTCACGCTACCTCGTCTCCCCAGTCATCGGCCGAGAACGCAGACACGGCCCACGATGGCGTCGACTGCACGCCGCTACTGCTCGTTGAACGCTCCATACCCGCACTGCCTGCGTCTACAATGTCAACTGGCGGAATCGTCGCCCCCATCTGTCCGTTCCTCACCGCCTCCCACAAGAATGGACATACCATGCCGATTGAGCTGTATAGTTCCAACATCGCCCTCGCGCATGCCGCCGCTTTGCGCTTTTCGAACTCACTCAGTTGGTATTCCCGAACGTCCGGTCGCAAACCGAGCTTGAGTGCGGCGCGACGTACCTGACCGGCGCGCCGGCGCCGCTCCCGTTCACTTTGCTCGTCCTCCCAAGTGGTCATTTCGCTCGGAGACGCGCGAAGATCATCGTGAAAGGCATAGTGATAGCGGCCGTCGACCTGGACGTACACCAAATTCGCGTTGAACAATTCCTCACGAACCTCCTCTACAGCATGGGGGCCGCAATTGGCAAAAACGGGGCACGAATATTGGCGGTAGTTGACCCTCACGCCGTCCGTCGTAGAGATGCGCCGCTTTCTCCGGGCGACATATGGACTCGTGTAGATCATCAAATCCGCATCGAACTTCACGGGCATGAATGTGGAGCCATTTTTCTTGCGTAACGCTGCTTCCCGTTCGGGTCCCGTCTGACCGGTATATAGATGCGGACGCGAAGGAACCTCTCCAAAGAAATATCGTTCAAGACCCTCATAAACCTCAGCGAGAGTTTGGTTCGCACGAAAAGCAGGCAAGGTCATCGCAGCAAATTGCTTTGCATTCTTCAAATGTGAGGTTGAACCATCCTGACGCATATCGTGCTCAACTTCTCGCGCCCGATTGGAAGATTCGATTGGCGATCCATCTCGCGTTTCTCCTCGGTAGAGAAGCTTAACGTTGTACACTTTCGCAAACTCGATGATTTCGTCAGTTTGCATGTAGGAAGCATTATCGAACACGACCCATTCCGGGACACGACCATGTCGACGTACAAAATCACGGAGTACCATTAGGACGCCAAACGTCTGCGGATCGCAGTACCCTACCCACATCGCTCCTACTGCTGGTTTGCTTGCGTCGTAGGCTACGCAGATGTTGGGGCGCTTGAGTGGATTTCCTTCGTTGTCTATCGTCATCGCGTCGTAGGGCGTGTCATCGATGTGCACAACCTCGAACTCGCGTGAACCATGAGGCGGCATGTCGTGGTGCCACTGCGTCCCGACTGCTTCAAGCCCGTACGCTGCACGGATACCAAGCTTCCTTTCCCAGTCGACGTATTTTTTGCATCGAACTGTAAAGGCCTCATAGCTAATCGGCGCCTCAGGATCTCTCCTGTCGCGCTCGTCCGAAGATAGCGACTGCTTCACGATTTCGTCATGAATCCTATGACATTCGTCGGCGTAGTCCTTGTGAGCATGGCGCATCGTGGTACTGGCCGTGTTCTCGTAGCGAATGCGGACGTATTTTTTAATGAGCTTCTCATTAGCCGTCGAGATACGCGGTGTTCTGTTCCCGCGCAAATCCGGTCGACCGATCAGCGCAAGAAGCCCCGAGATTACATCAGATGCTCCGAAGTATTTTTTCTTCCAGTCTCGCATCGTGCGTTCGGGAACAGACGGGTCATCCCGCAGCAGTTTGTCCCGATTCTCGACTGCCTGGCTAATAATGCTCAGATTGTACTTGGCCAGCATAGCGCGATCCGCAAGATAACTCTCTTCCGACGGCCTCCACGCGTTGTTGGCACTCTTCAAAGCATATTGAACCACTGCAAGTGGAAGCACCTTCTGGATGTGACCCGCACCGTGAACCAATACTTCATCTCGTTCGGAATTGACACGCAGAACAACAAGAGCCTCACCGTTAAGGTCAAAAACTAAACCAGGGGACACTCCTTCTCGGGTGGGCATCGGCAAAATGCTGCGTTCGGGCACCCGCAACTGAGCAATCGGCAGATACCGTTCGTCGGCCACTATTTCCGGGGCGGGCGTACCATTCAAGGAGAAATGCAGCAGATCCGCATGCAGGATTCCCTCCACAATGCCTCGGTTGACTGTATCGACGGATATCCCAAAGCGATCCTGTACCACGCCCATGGGAATCACCGGGATAACCGCAAACAGATCTGTCAGAGACTTGCGATCCTCATCTGTGAGTCCGGAATCCCACGCAGACCGATAACGATCCAGATGCTGTTGGTTCAGTATCCAAATGTGTGGGATCTCAGCCGTCGAATGCAGCTCATACTCCAATCCCATGCTGCTATAGAAGCGTTCCATTTCTGGGTAGTGCCATGCAAACGGATACCTTGCATCCTTGTACACCCGCCCTTTTGATGCCTGGTCTACCAAGTAAGCCTCGGACTTGGCGTCAATAATGACAGGCGCCCTTTCAAGCCCGAGCATGAAGGCCGGATGGTGTTCAAATCGAGCCTGCGTCACCCCACGCTCGTCGACGAGATGTGCTGCTCGCTTGAATGGCTGATGGACGTACCATAGAACGTCGCTGCGCCGTTCATATATCTCTGCCATGGCCCCGATAATTGTCCGATTGGCTAAAGCCATCATGCAGCCGCCCATCTTCACGGATTTCCGCAGTACTTCGACACCCGTGCTATCCCATAGTAGTTCTTCGGGATTCCGATGTCGCGCCTCCATGACTCTCTCAAGTCCAGCTTCCGATAGCTGCCAATTCCTTGAAATTCGGTAGAAGCTAGTGTCGTCCATCACGTCGCGCTTTGTCGCCAAAGCCCTCCCTTCCGTCCGCCCGAGACCTTGCCTCAGTGCAATTTTCTCGGCGCCCGTAACTCAATCCTCGAGCTGGCGTCGCCATCCGCTGAAGCGCTCCCGCCTCAACCGCGATAAACACGTGGGTCCATCGAACTGTGCCAGGAGCTTTTTTTTCTACGCTCTGCTCGACCAACTAGCTGTGGACCGGGGTATCGACCTGAGTCGCTCTCTCCACTGAAGGCAGCGCCTCCCAAACGCTTGACGGGACATCGATTGAATACCAATCGTAGTGCACAGGCGTAGGTAGGTCTCATATGCCGCGGCATTCGTCTCACGTGATTGATAGTTGACAACCCAACTCACCACGTGCTGAACCAAGGCTTCATGCGCCGGCGTGAATCGTGGACTGCGGTTTCCGCGGCGACGAGGGCTTTCCGACTCAAGCGAATTTTTAGAATCGGCACAGCTCAAACCCAGTGGTTTCTCAGCCTGTTCCCCCGCACCTTCACTGCTACGGAACGTAGTGCTCATCATCCGCCTCCACATTCGATTGCACGGCCGTGGCACCCAGCAGCCAACTTCTGGCCCCACCTGTGCCCCACAACAATTACCGGACCTATTAGGTATGCCTGTCACCGCGATACCCGGAGGCCGCCCCGCCCCTAGCGACTACCTCCGGACAATGCCCTTCGCGTCGGCCAGGGGGAGGTAATGTCGAACCAGCAATTGAACTCTTCGAGCATTTAGATCGCCGCCAGGTAACCTCCATCTGCGAAGCCCATTCTTGACGGGAGATAGCTTTCTCAACCTGGCTAACTCGAAACCGGCCCACCCACCAATCAAAAATGGATGTGATGCGTGGCCCGCGAGCTACGCTTCGTCTTCGCAACTCAGTGCGTCGTAACCCGCAGAACCGCACCAGCTCTGCCAAGTCCACCCATCCGCTCCTCGCTAGCTCATAGTTCGGAAATGCCAGACTAGTTCTCTTGGTACGCAGATCGACATCAATTGGAAGTGGTCGCAAGAGACCACGCCCCCTCTTTGAATCAGAGCAGCGCTGTGGCAGGTTGCGTCGACTAAGATCCCGGTGACGATACTGCTCAAAACTGGCATACAGGTCAGCCGGCACAGTTAATTCCTTCCCTAATAAGTAGCTTTCGCCTCCCGGAGACCAGGGCTCACCCGTCAGCCCCATTAGCGCATCAAAGGACCAAGAAAGGCGCCTTCGTAGAGGATTCAGGATGGGCACCCGTAGCATTGCGGCCACTCGGCTCCACATTCCAACGCCCCCCATACGATATCGGGACAACCAGGCCACGAGGCTCACCGATTCGCCGTTAGGTCCGTAGGGCCCTGTGGAAAACATCGCCCCAAATTGCCCGTCCCAGAACGCGCACGTTGTGAGCATCATTCGTCGAAGCATGCTAGCAAACTCGGAGGGGCCGGGCGCCGACTCCCAACGTACCCCGGGAAAACATGCTTGGATGGCAATAGTCAATTTGGAATGAGCGACCGGTGTGCCTATCCAACGAACCTGAGAATTCACTGATGCATGCATGGCTAAAACCCTCCGAGGCCCGCCCCATTCCAACATGGTGGCTACTCGCCCGATTCGGACTGAACCATAGGGCATGTAAATTTTTTTTCAAGGACCAATCAGACGGAGTACGACGTCGCACATCAATATCGGCCAATTGACATCATCGACTTATGATTTTTCATTTACTATAATTCACGCTATACGCCTTCAATAATCGAATAGTTTCACACTAAATATCAATCAACATTCTTCTTGTTAACTTTAGAAGATACCCGTCCGCTCTAGCTCTTGTGCTCGGCGCTCGGCCTCTGCGCGTACGTACACCGATGTGGTTGCGAGCGATGCGTGACCCAGCTGGCTCTGCACGACATCCAACGCGACGCCATGCGCGACCGCATGGTTGCCAAAAGAATGGCGCAGCCAGTGCGCTGAAGCACAAGCAAGACGCCGTGCCCCTTCGGGGTCGTCGCTCTCCAGCGCACACGCGGCATCCTCAAAGAAGCCCTTGTATATTGCGTGGAGCTGTTCGACTGACAGGTTCCCCACTTTTCCATCAGGTTTCACGCGACCGATCAACGGAGTGGCTGGATGAAGCCGCCCAACATCCTCTGCCAGACCGCGATTCTTCAGGTAGCGTGTCAACTGCCACATGACCGTATGGGAGACATGAACCTCTCGTTCAATCGTTCCCTTCCCAACGAACACTAGCGACCAGGTTCCACGGGGATTGTCGGGATGGTCGTGATGCACGAGCTGCCCTACAGTGGCTTTCGCTTGCTCCGAAATGCGCAGTCCTGTTGCATACGCAAATCGCAGCATGAACTGAAGTCGCATGCTGCGCGGATCCTCTTCCGACAACCCTGCGGCATGTCTTTGAAGGAACGCCCACTGCGACTTCGTGAAGCTTCGCGAGACCTGGATTCTCGTGCGCGCCGTCTTTGGTTTCGGCAGCAAAGCGAATGGGTTGTATCGGAGGTACTGAGCGTCGACCAGCCAATGACAAAGATTGCTCACCACCGTGTAGCTTTGGCGGATGCTCGTCGGTGAGAGCGGACCAGCGAACGGCCTCCAGTCATAGCGAAAGCGTGGCACGCCGCGTGGGCCAACCCATCGCTCTGCCGGCTGAGGGTCGGCAAGGAAGTCGAGGAATGCGGCGCAATCCTCCACGGTCAGATCGGATAGCGCCTTGCCTCGTTCGAACACAGCCCACAGCAGCAATCTCTCTGCATGACAGCGGTAGGTCTTCCATGTAGCGCTTCCCTCCGGACCATGCACACCGAGCCACGCTCGTATAGCACCCAAATCATTTTGAGCGTTTGTTCTCGCAGGCATACCTGGCGGCGGCCGGTTTTGACCATCACGGCCGTCGTATGCTGCCGGCAATTGAAGTGACTCCAACGGAGCCACCATTGCGGCAGCCGGCCGAAGGCTGACGAGCATTTCGCGAGAGGCTGTACGGCGCGACACCAGTGCTACAGACGGTATGTCGCCCAACGAAGACCCCGCATCAACCAGCCAGGCCGTCAGTCGCTGCCCTGTGGCCGGTCCAATGCCGCGCGCAATGGTGTACCAGCGAGGTCCGCGCAACATCACCTGTTGCTTTAGATCCTGAAGGGTTGGTAATCCCGCTCGGCTAAGTCGGGCAGCGACCGCGGGCGAAAACCAGGCCGCAACGGAGTCCTCGGGAGCTGGCGCCCTGGTCAGGTACGGCCGCACTAGGTCAAGCGCCGCGAGTTGCCGAGCACGCCGCTTTCGTTGGCCGTCTGAGCGCTCCCCAACGACGGAAAACAAATCCTGCCACGTAACTTCATCGAGCACATCGGCAAGCCCCTCGGCTGATTCCGAACTGGCAAGCTCGGATTGCAGGCGTCGCACGCCACGGAGCAGTTCCGCTTCTATCACCCGCAGTTCAGCGGCAGCCGCTCGCCGGTCGGCCCCGGTCCCCAGGTAGCGCGTGCCGAGCTCCGCCAGGTCCAAACCCTCAACGACGCCTTTGTAGAACGCAAAGTGCTGTGTACCCAGATATCGCACTGGTGGAATCGGCGCACCCGGGCCCCTATGACGCTTGCCTGGTGCTGGGTCAGCCTCCTCGCCGGCCGTCCCTTTTCCCGCTGGCTTCTCGCTCGCCATGGCGCGCCCTCCTTCGTATCAACGACATCGAGAGGCGCGCTGGGATTCATACCACAACCGCTTATCCAGATATCTGCTGATATCTTGATAGGCGAATTTGCTCCGCAAGACGAGGGACAATTTTTGCGTGCTGCGACGAAGGCGTTTGCGTGACACGCAGACGGCGACAGCCCGTCGCGGTGCCCCTCCTGTAAGCGGCAACATTCTGCCGCTAGCGGAGTAGCCATCGTATGCGCCAGTTCAAGGTGCTTATGGGAACCACGCCGGGCTTTGATGGCGTCGTGGCGGCCAACAAGATTCCGAAGGTGAGAGATTTTTCAAGTTCTCTCACCTTTGACCTTCGTGATCTCTGACAGAAGAAAAAAAACGAGCGCTTGGTAGCGCTCGCGAGTGCGCTACTCAAATACTTGCCGGTGGCCGACGCCGGCTCAAGTTCACGCAATGACGCACATCCTTACCGCCCCCTTTCCTCGCGCAAACTCGAAAGCCCTGCGGATGTGTTGGTAGTACCCCAAGAACTTCTCGTCGCCCAGCGACCGCGCAGCGTCCTCCCACGCGTCAAAGTCGGACGCAATCTTCTCGCACACGACGGGGCCGATGGTGCCGCCCGTGCTTCCTTGGTGGTCAATCAACTCACGGAACGGATACGGCCCCTTGGCTTCGTCGACACTCGGCTGCCCGACCATCTGTACCAACTTCTCTCGCCAGTCGAAAAAGTACATATCTCGGTCCGCGTCGAGCCAGTAGTTCTCGTCGTCTTCATACTGATACAACGCACCAACCTCCAAGCCTTCCGGGTATTCCGGATACTCGGCATCAACCTCGACTTCAATCGTTTTCCACGGCCACATTCCGGGGTACTTCGGGTCATAGCCCTCAAGTTTCGTCAAATTCCTCACTGCTGCGTAGAACGGACCCAGGCTCATACTGCTCTCCAATGTTTGATTCGCGATGCGATGTGTTGCATGTCTAGTCATGCGCTGCGAACCGCAAAGTGCGGCTTGCATGGACGTATAGAAGAAATTTCATTGATGAAAGCGCGCAGAGCTACTCAGTGGAGGGCGTTGAGCCACAGGACGAGGCGAAATCAGCCTTGCCCGCTTGGGAATTTCGGTTGCAATGAGAATCGAAACTTTTTTCGAATATTTCGCTTCGATGCGCAAACAGGAGTGACTGCGGTGCTGATGCCCGCTCCTAAACCCTTCTGATGACGCAGTGTCAGCCTGGTCGAAAGGTGCCCCTGCAGTCTGGCTAGCCCAGTACGATGCAAGGGGTACAAATTCTCGTGGACGCGATCTCGAAATTGCCGGCCTCGGATACCGTACGAGCGCGTCAACGCGTAGCTCGCACGTACGCAAACTATTGAGTTGTGTTTCGTTTGTTAGGACTGAATGAGACCGGCGGCAAGAGCCTGCGCCTGGACTAGCGCGCAGGCGGTCAACTTAGAACAGCGAAAGTTGACCCGGGTGTGAGCGCCAGTGCTGGCCGACTGCTTCCCACTTACCAAGGCGGAAGCGATCGTAGGCACGGACGAACACCGTCTTGACGCGCAGATGATGTCTCATCAGCAGCTCCAAGAAGTTAGAAGCCGGTTGTTGCCCCCAACGTTCCAGAGATGTAGACTCCAGTCGTCTCGCCAAAGACACGTTGGGTTGGACGAGGTTAGCCTCCGTCCTCATCCATACAAGGCGCCAGGGTCCCTCAACCCTGGCGCTTTTTCACATTTCGGGTCCGTGATCTCCCTTATTTGGGGCCAGGATTTGCGCGTAAGGCGTCAAACTCCAACCCAGTGACCTGTTCGCGTCAAAGCGAGGATCCTCGCTCAACATGCTGCTCAAACGAGCAATCTGGTGCGATTCCGTTTCCCCTACGAGCAACTGGGCGAATCCACTGTCCCTCAATGCTGCAAAGATTTCCGGCGTCCGCATGGGATGGCCGACCTTCAGCAACAGCTCATACGCCTGGTCTTTGACCATCTGAACCTTCGGCAGGCGATTCAGGCGTTCAACAACCCGTGGCGGTACCAGCGGCACAAAACGCCGCGTCGGCACCGATTTGCTGGAAATCTCACGCTCGGCAACTCGCAGAAATGCCTCGATGTCGGCAAGCTCCGCGCGGGCAGCCTCCACTTTCGGCTCGAGCTCATTGAGCACATTGAGCAGCGAAGCGCGCTTCGCCGTCATGCGTCCGATGAGTTCCTTTGTGACGATGTCTGGGTCCATCGGCGCACTGTAGCGTAGAGAGCGCCACCTTGCAAATTCCGAACGAGAAAATTAGTTTTCCTAATAAGGTGCCCTAATAACAACTTTATATGAGAAAAGTCGGGGATATCCTGTGGATAACTAGAGGGGCGGCGGCGAATTGCACGATATCGGGCATCAGGGGCGATATCGCTCACCTAGGCGGTCAGCCGTGATACCAAACAGGCGCCCAAACATCACATGGTTATAACAAAAAAGTCTAAATCATCACCTTCGCGCGAAGGTATACGCTTAAGTCACACGTCGGCCGCGCGCAAAGCCGCCCGACGGGAGGGCCGCCCTTTCCAACTGAAAAGGCTTCGGTGGTGACCGCCTCGTTGGTCGGCTTGATACGGCAGCGGCGGGGGGAAACTGGTCTCTGTGGGGGAAGAGCTGAGACGACCAGCGTGCGGGCGAAGATAGCGCACGGCTCGGAAAGACTGTCGGATCCTGGCAATCTGCCTGGAAGAAGGAATATCCACGCTTGCGCATAGGGGGCCTTCGGCTGTCCCTTTCATACCTCAAGAAGGATATCCTCCCAAAAGATTGTAGATATGCTCACGGGAGGATATGAATTGGGTTATTCCATCTGAAATGCTCAATCGAGCCTATGTACCGGAATAACCTAAGCCTCTCCTCAATTGAGGATCTCTTTGATCGTCGCCAGCGAATTGACCGCTTCGCGGTCGGGCAGCCAGGAAGGACAGATTTCGGCGCGCAATTTCGCGGTTTCGACGCTCGGGTTTCGGAGGCTCTTCTTGGGCGATCGATTCGGGTCGGGGTCGGGGTTTCGAATATCGCGCCTCAGGTCTCGAATTCGAATCAGTGTGAAGATCGGCGCGCATCCCCTGTTTGGAGTAACGCTGGCGAAATGACTCGCCATGAGAGCCGCGTTGTCAGTAGCAATCGGGGGCGAACCCAAGGAATTTCGCTTGCCTCCAAGCAAGCTGGCAAGCCATTTGACCGTTGGAGTGCATCGCTATGGCTGCGATGCATCAGCGCGCGCCGCGCACATTGGCATCACCACTCCAACGGATGCCTCGGGTCAGCTTCCTGGGCAACAGTGTCCGACCAAGTAGACTGCTGCCCCACCCTATCGAACAAGCATCCCTTAGCTTGCGGCGATCAACGCTTCTAGAAATTTATTGGCCGCTTGGGACAGGGGCCGCGGCCGCAGTCGCAGCACGCCGCACCGGCGCACCAAGCGCTCGCCCTGTAAAGCGAGAGCACAGATGCCGTCGCTCTCCATCAATCGTAGCGCAAGTCGCGATACGACGGCCACGCCGATTCCGCTAGCCACCAACCGGCCTAACACTGCCATGTTCGCGACTTCGTACGCGGCATCGACTTGGATCTGGTGACGCGCAAAAGCCTGGGCGATCAATGCCGCCGTACTACTGTCCTGGCCAACAGCAATGTATGGTCGCTCGCGCAGCGCCGACCATGGGACGCAGCTCAATCGCGCTAGCGGGTCGCGGATGGCACAGACCAAAATAAGTTCATCATCAATAGGCAACGACTCAAAATCGAGGTCGTAGCCTTCCAAGGGCGGTGAACCCAGCGCAAAATCGACTTGTCCAGCCACCAGAAGTCCAAGCAGCGCTTGGGTGTCCACTAGCTTAAACGTGAGCTTTACATGTGGAAAGTTCGCCCGAAATTCAGCGATGGCCGACGGCAACAAATGCGCCGCTATCGACGGCAGGCTTGCCACCGCGACCTGTCCTTGGGTTCCAGCAATGCAGTCGGACAAGTCGCCCAACGCAGCTTCGAATTGCGTCGCCAACCTGCGCGCAATGGGCAGCAGCGCCCGACCGTGCTCCGTCAATTCCACGTGTCGAGTATTGCGGTCGAGTAGCCGCACGCCCAACTTGTTCTCGGCAGATTGGATGCGTCGCGTAAGCGCTGGCTGCGAGATGAACGATCGATCGGCAGCCTGGCGGAAGTTTCGTGCCTCGGCTGCATGGATAAACGCCTGTAATTCAAGTAACGACAGTCGAGTGCGCATAAACCTTCAGCACTTCGTCCGGCTGCAGCGGTTCGACAGGAGCTGGTATTGGGCGAGACCAAATTACCATGGCACGATGGTCGCTCGAACTGGGTGGACATTGCCGCACAGGTCTTGAGGACAACATTCGCCTAGACCGAGATGTTCTCGCCCCTTCAAACGCTGCCCTGGTCCGCCAAATTGCAGCGCTTTGCGAAGAGTATGAGCGTCCAGTGGCAACTGTTGCCGAGGCAAGGGCCCTCCTTGGATTGAACGCCCTCGCCACATAGCAACCCAGCCTGTCAAATACTGGCGGCCAGTCGTGAGATTGACTCCGAAGCGCATTTCACAAGCTCGGCGACGATCGCTCGCGCTGGCCTCGCCTCTGTCAGTAGCCCTCCTCCGACGCCACTAGGATTGCTGTGCAGGTCCCAGCGACCAGCCGCTGCTGCAGCTGCATTGAAGTCATCCATCAAGACCTTCTGGTACGGATTTGCTAGTGGCTCCAATCCAGAGTCCTCCCAAGCCTTGATCGTGGCATTCCGGAATCCGCGCATGGGACTTCCAGAGTAGATCCGGTCACTGCGGAAATCCTCCAGCCGCCCTTCAAGAATCTGGGACTTATGTTCAGCGGGAATATTGCATTCCTCGGCAACCAGGAACGCAGTTCCCATCCAAACTCCAACGGCCCCAAACGCCAAAGATGCAGCGATGCCCCGGCCATCGCTGATGCCTCCCGCCGCAATGACAGGGACAGAAACAGAATCGATGACATCAGGAAGCAGCGCAAAATTCGGAATTCGCCCCACATGGCCGCCGGCCTCCAGTCCTTGGGCAATGATGAGATCTGCGCCGGCGACCGCATAGCTTTTAGCTTGCTTCGTGCTAGTGGCTAGTCCCATAACGAGCATCCGCTTCTCGTGCGCAGGCCCCGCGATGAGCTTCAGGTCACCGACCGCCCCTGCGAAGACCTGGACATCTTCCTCTAGGACCACGTCGATCAAGCTTCGGGTCAAGTCAGCGCGCGAGCCACGAAGGCCCGCATCTGTGCCATCTGCAGTCGCCGCACCAGACACGGCAATGCGACTATCTAGCTCCACTAGTTCAAGTCCGAAGCCTTTTGCCAATTCACGCACGAAAGCGGCATGCTCAGGGAACTGTTCAATAATCTCTCGCCGGATCCTGTCCCTATCCAGCTCGGCCTTCGCAGCGGCTTGTGGCAATACAAGGTTGACGCCAATGGGCTTAGCCGTCAACGCGCGAGCCTCTCGGATGACTGCACGTAGCCGCGACGGCGATAGTCCTGCGCCACCGATAACGCCCAATCCTCCGGCTTCCGACACCGCGGCGACAAGGGCCGGAGGCGTTGCACGACCTTGAGATCCCATCCCTGCGAGACAAATGGGGTAGTTGATATCGAGCAGCTCGCACAGTCGCGTCCTGAGATGAATACCTGTCATAGATGTCTCCTAGCAACCATAGATCACGAACTAGCTAGCAACTCGTCCGCATCGCTCAACTCTCCTGGGGCAACGAGGACACCGTGGTCAATTACGAGGATATCGTCGATATATACACTGTGCTCGGTACACACAGCGTCGGGATGGTTCTCTCCACCCCCCTCTTCCCACCAGGGAGTGCCAAACCCAATCGCGTCATTGCCCCGCACGCGAATGTCTTCGTTGAACGATTTCCCAGTAAACCGGGCCCGGGGATGAAATCCGTGAGAGAAGTGGATAATTGAGCCGAGCCCCCCGGTACTTGCCCTTCGCAGGGCCGCTTCGAACACCTTCCGATGACTGCCCCCTCCGGCAATGCTGCGAATACGACCTTCCACCTCAATGGTTCCCAAAATGACCACCGGTAATCAGCAGCATGGGCTCGCCATCGCCCCTTGCAAAGTACCTAGTCGCAATCCCGTTTACGTCGACCCAGAACGGCTCAACACCCATAGACATATCGCACCCCAAGAGGACTTCTTACACCACGAAGGCAACTTGCCGCACCAGTACTGAGCCCTATGACCGGACGTCTGGTAAGGAAGTAGCGTTCGCTCTGTTTCAGTCACTCTACTGGAGACAACGCTTTCGAATAAGGAGGACGGAAACCATAGCCGCTATACGTCAATTGCATAGGAGCCCGACTCTTGAGGACCTATGGATACATAAAAAACGCCGGATTCAGGGTTTACGCTGCACCGCTGCTGCCACCCACCAAGCAAATGCGAGACAGCATCAGTGGAAACCCTCGTTTGCAGTTCGCCGAGGGAGGCTGCGGCGCCTCCCGCAGTGCCTCAACGTCAGGGGAGGCTCGGCTGTTCCCCCTGACACACGCAGCCTCACACCAAAAGGCTCAACGGGCAACGCAGGGTGTGGCCAAACTCGCGATGCCTTGTAGCGTTTATTCAATACGACTAATCGCTGCTTGAATCGAGACCGCTAAGGCCAGCAAAGGTTTGGCGAGCGTGGCCTCGACCTCTTCAGCCGTCTGCTGCGTTGAGATGCTGGCGTTGAGTACGTATGTGCCATACCCCTCAATCTGCATAGGAGTTGCAACTGCTACCACCTGCGGCTGCCACGACGCTACGCAATATCCGTTTTCCCGAACTGACTGAACTGCCAGTTCAATCTCCCTGCGAATAGACAGCCACGCTCGCCCTGGATTGCGACTGGCCATCTCTCGCATCCTGATGTCAAAGTTGGTCGCAGACAGTGTCGCCAGGTAGGCCCGGCCGAGGGAAGTCAACGCTATAGGGATACGCAAGCCACTGACGATGGTGCGGAGCGATTGGCGCCTGCTGTAACGAAATGACTCCAGATACACCATATCATCATCATCTGCCACGGCTAGTCCGACGTTTAACTTGTGGCGCGTCGCTACCTCCGTCATGAGGGGAGTCGCCACTCTTAGAACTGTGGAGCCATCGCGCATCGCGTGCGCCATGCTTAGAACTGGAACTCCCAATCTGTAAGCGCGAAATTGGGCAACATACTCAAGCATTCCGCTCTGGACCAATGACTGGGTAAGTCGGCTCACTGTTGACCGCGAGAGTCCAGTTCTATCAGCAATCTCGCTATTGCCGAGCATCGACGAACCTGCCCGAAAGGCGCGCAAGACTGAAATTCCCCTTTCTAGCGACCGGTTTGGTGTAGCCATTCCCTTTCCCGGCTTCACGCGGTCTGGATTTGCGATGGTCTTCGTCATGGTGAGCCGCCGGTCGATCTGGCTAGTCAAACTGAATGTTTCGTTCCTTCGCGACGCTCTTCCATCGCGCTACTTCCTGATCGACCGTGATTGTCAACTCTTGCGGTGAGCCTACCTTCCCGGTCAAGCCCTCTCGCGCCAGACGCTCTCTATAGGAACCGTTTTCCGAAGCACTCGCAATGGCTTGATAGAGGACCTGGACGATAGCGGGGGACGTTCCTTTCGGGGCGAAGACGCCGTACCAGACGTCGGCGCTATATCCCTTCACGCTGACTTCGCTGACGGTCGGTACCTCTGGAAACGTGGGGGAACGATCCGCAGAGGTTACTGCGAGCGCTCGCACACGGCCGTCTCGGATGAGGCTGGCTGAGCTAGCCATAGTGGCAAATGCTGCATCGATATGGCCTGCGAGAAGGTCGGAAAACTGAGGTGCAGAACCTTTGTACGGCACGTGAGTCAACCTGATGCCAGACATCGCTTGCAGATACTCGGCAGCCAGATGAACTGAACTTCCGTTACCAGCGGAACCATATGTCATCTTCCCGGGAGAGGCCTTGGCAATCTGCATCAGGTCTTGCATCGATTTCAACCGACTATCTTTTCGTACGAGCACAACGTTAGGTGCTCGCCCCAATGACGCGATTGGCTCAAACGCACGCGTACCGTCATACGGGAGCCTGGGACCGACGCTTGCTACGATCGCGAACGCGCTCGTGGTGAGCAGCAGCGTGTACCCATCCGGCTGGCTCTTGCTTACTTGGTCCGAGCCCATGATAGACGCCGCCCCCGGCTTGTTCTCGACAATGAATGGCTTACCGAGGCGGCGTGATAGGTCCTCGCCGAGCGACCGTGCAATGGCATCTGTACCCCCACCCGCAGGAAATGGAACCACAATTCGAACCGGACGCTCTGGATACGTTGCGGCCAGGACGGGCAGCGCCGAAGCCGCTACGCACGCGCAGGCTACCTTCAAAAAATTTCTACGCATATTTGTCTCCTCCGTGGCTCTTTTCTGTTGGTTATTGGGCGAAGTCCACTGTTGTCGAACGGTCGATACTCCAAAGTGTCGAAGCTAGCTTCTCTGCGACAGATCGCCCTAGAACAGGAGACGCAAGTTCGAGCAACTTCGCATCGAGGTCTGCATCGGTGAGGGGATCCTCAGGGTCGCCCTTACGATTCGGCTGGAAGTGTTCCGCAAGTTGGCCGTCGAGCGTCTCAATGCGGATGTTCGCAGCGCGCTTCCCAGGAAACGCCGCGTCAATTTCTGGATCCACCTCAATGGTCATGCAGTCCATCAATCGGCGAGTTTCGGCGTCAGCAATCCGTTCTGGGGTGTACGCGGCGAGTCGCACACTGCCAAATGCCAAAGCCGTCGCGACGATGTACTTCAGGCTGAACTTCGCCTCGTTCTCGGTCTTCGGATTCAGATTGCAGGCGATATCGAGCGCAGGCCGGTATGTGGCGACGTGGATCCGTTTGATCTTGCTAGAATCGATGCCGAGCACGGCCTTCAATGTTAGGGCGCCATCAATAGCCGCGAACGTGTGGCCGCAACCGATGTGGTTTTTGAAAGTCAATCGGCAAATATGGAAGTCACTGCCGAGCGTCGCCGCCATTGAACCCCAGTTCGCCCCATCGGACATAGCCTTACCGAGTCCAGCATCACCATCTAGGACATCCAGCGAACCTATCGCCCCAGCAGCCGCTGCTTTGGCCGCCAGCAGCCCCCCCTCCGCCGCGCGCCCCACATGCAGCGGCTTCGACATTGAGTCCATCCGGAATGCTTGCTGCAGGCCTGCTGAGAATGTCGCGGCTGTCGCAAGCGCGTGAGCTAATTGGGCCGGTGTGGCTCCGTAAATGAAGGCGGCTGCGGACGCTGCGCCAAATACTCCAACAGTCGCTGTGTTGTGCCAGTATTTGTAGTGACCTCGACCAAGAGCTACCCCAATTCGAGTCGAGATCTCGTAACCGACGACAATCCCCTTGAGCAACGTATCTCCAGTCGCGCCTACGTCTTGGGCAGCAGCGATTGCCGCGGCAATCGTAGGTGCCCCAGGGTGATACATGGCGTCCTTGAAACTGTCATCGATCTCCGCCGCATGGGCAGCCGCGCCGTTAATTAGTGCCGCAGCTCTCGCGGTTGCGGACTTACCAGATGCCAGATTTGCACTACCCTTCCCCAGTTCGTCTTCAAGAACGCTCTCAAGGATCCTAACGGCCTCATGGCTAATCCCGGGATAAACCGCGGCATGCCAATCCACAAGTGCGCGCTTGGCATGGTGCATGGCTTCGGGGGGAAGCGGTGCGGACTGGACCGTTGAGTAGAACTCGCCGAAGGCTTCTGTTGCGTACACGTTTAGGCTCCTTGCCCGGCACCAGCCGGGCCATGTTCTGCGTCCTGCCAAAACTGCAGCAGGAGTTCATTCACCGATTGACTAGCCTCGTACTGAACCCAGTGCCCGGCTGCCGGAATGACACACACACGCGTGTGGCCATCCAGGCATTGCGCATTACAACTGGGACGGGAGGCGCGAATGATGCCCGGAATCTCAGTCGGGGTGACTGTTACGTCCGCATCGCCCCAGGCCATTAGAAGCGGACCCTCAAAGCGAGAGACGGCCTTTTGAAGGCCTCCCATCCGAGAGATGACCTTGCTGCGAAATCGGGTCGCTTGACATGCCGCCGTGTGGATTTCTAGAGCCTCGTCGTCCACTTCCGTCGACTCAGCGAACATGAATGTCGCAAGGTTTTGCCGCAACGCCGCGGCAAGCGCTTCTGCACCCGAAACGCGCCTCCAGTCGACTAGATCGATCGTCAACCTGCGGGAACCGCCATGCCCGGCAGGGCCAAGCAACGCGAGGCTTCGAACCCGCGGCGCCAGCAGCTCATGGTTCACCAGATGTGCGGCAGCAAAACCACCAAACGAGAAACCCACCAGGTCGACGATTCCGTCACCGGTGGGTAGTTGGTCCATCGATTCCGCCAACAGGCCGACAAAACCTGCCATGTCAGAAACGGGCGAGTCGTCGGAGTCGCCAAACCCGGGCATATCGGGAATCAGCAGCCGGCGTATGCCCGACAACGATTCGATATTCCGAGCCCAGTGTCTCCACGAGCCATGACCGCCATGCAGAAGAATCGCCGGCGGGCCGTCACCGACGACCCGCCATACGACTTTGCAGCCGTCTACCGATGTCGTCAGGACTTCAGGCACCGAGAACTGCGACTGCATCACCAGCCACGACACCGCGGCCTTCCGGCAGGACAAAGATGGGGTTAATTTCGGCTTCCACCAACTTTTCGCCTAGCGAAGCAACCATGCCCGAGAAGGCTACGATGGCATCAGCCAGCGCACCCACATCCGCCTTCGGCCGACCGCGATAACCCTCCAACAGCGGTGCTGTCTTTAACGAACGGATCATTTCAAGTGCGACAGTCTTCGACAATCCGCGCCCCTGTGGCAGCAGACGCAGCGTCGTGTCTTCGAAGAGTTCGGCAGTGATACCACCCATGCCAAGGAGAATGCCGGTACCGAGGGGGTCCCGGTGCATGCCGAGAATGACCTCCACGCCGCCCCTAACCATTTCCTGTACCAAAAAGCGAGTCGGGCGCGTACCGACCGCCTTTTCGACTTGGTCGCCCATCCGAACCAGGCGCTCACCAATTTGAGCAGGGTCCACATTGACAGCCACCCCACCGACGTCGCTCTTATGGGTGATTTCGCCAGACAGAATCTTCAGCACTACGCCACCCTCGAACTGCTTGGCGGCAGCTAGAGCTTCCTCTGGACTCTTCACCACCGTCTCTCGCGTCACTGGCACCCCAAACGCACCAAACAGTGCTTTGCCGGCGGCCTCATCCAGCGAGCCTGAACCGAAGCTACTAAGGTTGGGAGCTGCCTTCGGTTCGGTACCGACATCCTCCGCGCTATTAAACGAGCTGGAGTGCAACATCGCTTGGAAGGCCACGGTGCACGCCTCAGGGGCAGAAAACGCCGGCACTGCGCACTTATTCAAGAGCGACGCCACTTCCGGCGCGTGCGGGCTGACGTATGCGATAACCGGCTTAGCGCTAGTCGGCAAGCAATCGCGAATTGCATTCGCCATTAGGTCGGGCATTGCCAGACTCGACGATCCGACAATTACAGTTACTGCGTCGTAGCTGGGGCTGTCCAGCAGAATGCGAATGGCCGCACGAAGCAGATCCGGCTGCAGGCCGGCTAACGTAACGTCAATCGGATTGCGGTCCAGCGCAGCATGATCACCCTTCTGCAGCGCGCGCAGCTTTTCAGCAGTTTCTTCATCTGGGGCCGGAGTCTCGAAGCCAGCGACACCCAGGCTATCCGAAACCAGAGTACCAGCACCGCCCGTGGACGTGAGAATAGCGATTCGCTTGCCTGCTAGTTTCCGCCCCGTGGAAAGCGCGGCTGGAATATCCAACAGGTCTGCGAAGGACTGCGCGCGAATGACGCCCACCTGGTCGAACAATGCGTCATACATTCGGTCAGCGCCTGCAAGCGCGCCGGTATGCGACACGGCAGCGCGCGCGCCACTCTCAGAACGACCGATCTTGAATGCTACAACCGGCTTGCCAGCGCGAGCCGCCTTTAGTGCAGCACGTCGAAAGGTCTCCGGGTTGCGGATGCTCTCGACGTAAAGCGCGATAACCTTGGTAGCCTCGTCGTCCGCCAGATAATCGACAAAATCCGCCAGGTCCAGATCTACCTCGTTGCTCGTGGAAACTAGCTTGGACATGCCGATGCCTCGAGCGGCCGCGCGAGACAAAAGAGCGCCGAGGATGCCACCGCTTTGCGAAACAACACCGATGCTGCCGGCCGGAAACTTGTCCATCTCCAGCGCACCGCTAGCAGACAGCGGGATTCCGTCAGTCAGGTTCACCAGGCCAATCGTGTTCGGGCCGAGCAGCCGCATATTCCCCGCAGCCTCAATCAGCTCAGCTTGACGCCGTGCGCCCTCCGGGCCGGTTTCAGTGTACCCGCTTGCCAGCACAATCGCGGCACCGGCGCCCTTGGCAGCGAGATCGCGAACGGCCAAATGCGCACGCTCAGCGCCAAGCAATACGATACCGACGTCGGGTACCTCAGGCAAGGAAGCTACGTCAGGGTAGCATCGCAGACCATCAATCTCCCCAACCTTCGGATTAATTGGGTAGATGGCGCCGGTGAAGCCATGCTTACGGAGGTACTGGACCGGCCGACCAGCAGTCTTCGTTGGGTCGGCAGATGCACCGATTACAGCGACGCTACGCGGTGCAACAAGGCGTTGGATTGCATTCATGGCTCAGCCTTTGTCTGCGAGTTTATTCAGGAAAGCCAGCACGGATTCACGGTGTTCAGTACTGGTGTAGCAGATGCCTTGGGCCTGGCTGCCCTGAGCAAAGATCTGATCTGCCGGCAGTTCGTAAGACTGATTCATGATGGTTTTACCCAGCGCGATTGCAGTCGCCGAACCTTGACTCAGTTCTTTTGCCCATGTCACAGCATCGTCCAGAAGCATGTCAGGCTGGCTGACGCGATCGACAATGCCAATCTCCTTGGCCTCTTCAACTGCCACCTTCCGCCCTGTGAAAACCAGCTCCTTGGCCTTCGCGAGGCCAACCCGTCGCGGCAGGAAATACATGCCACCACCGTCCGGAATCAGACCACGATTGATGTACGACCACGAAAACGACGCATGTTCGGAGGCGATGACAAAGTCGCAGCACAACGCTGTGTCGGCGCCCAGGCCAGCGGCTGCGCCATTGACCGCCGCGATCGTCGGCTTAGGCATGGTGTGGAGCAGTTGCTGGGTGTAGTGCACACGCTGCTGACGACTCCAGCCGTTGAACCCAACCTCCCCTTGCGGAGCTTCCATCCGGCGCTTCATACCGGATACGTCACCGCCGGCACAGAATCCCTTACCGTTTCCGGTGATAACCAAAGCTCGCACAGCTTTGTCGGCCGTAATGCGCTCGAGTGCATCGATGAACTCTGTTCGCATGTCGTCGCTCATCGCATTGCGCTTCTCGGGACGGTTAAGAGCAATGACGGCGATGCCAGACTCGTACTTCAGTTCGATAAGGGAGTAGTTTTCCATGATCCAATCCAATTTTCGTTACGGCACCGCCGGTCAGTCAGCCGTGATGTTTGATTCCTTGATTATCTTGCTCCACCGCTGGCTCTCGCTGGCCACATACCGACCGAACTCCTCAGGTGAACCAGCGCTCACAGTCAGACCTTCCTGTTCAGCACGCTTGCGAAACGCTTCTGTTTGAACTGCCTTTTTTGCGGCAGCATTTAGACGCGCGATAACATCCTTAGGCGTACCTGCTGGTACGAAGAGGCCGTACCAGCTGTCAGCGGAATAGCCTGGGACACCGCTCTCAGCGATGGTCGGTACCTTGCTCAGACCGCCAGCCTGCGAGCGTTGAGCCGTCGTCACTGCGATCGCACGGAGCTTCCCGCTCTCCAGATGAGGCGCCACAGCTGCCGCAGTTGCGAACATCACATCAACTTGGCCGCCAAGCAGGTCGGTAATTGCCGGCCCAGCACCGCGGTATGGGATGTGGTTCATGTCGACCTTGGCCAGCTTCTTGAAGAGCTCACCAGCCAAATGCGCGGACGTACCGGCACCTTGCGAGGCGTAGTTGATTTTCCCAGGCTTCGCTTTGGCTGCGATGATGAGGTCCTGAACGGACTTAATCGGGCTATCGGGGCGAACCACCAGCACGTTCGGCGACCGGCCGACAAGTACCACTGGAGCAAACGCCTTTTCCGTATCAAACGGTAGCTTCTTGTGAAGGCTTGGGTTGACCGCGTGCGCCAGCGTGGCCATCACCATCGTGTAACCATCGGGGGCGGCCTTCGCAACAGCGTCTGTACCGATGATGGTGCTGCCACCTGGCTTGTTGTCCACGATAACGGGCTGCCCAAGATCCTCGCCCATCGTGATCCCCATCGCCCGCGCAACCAGGTCTGTGCCGCCACCCGGAGCAAAGGGAACGACCAGGCGAATCGGCTTATCAGGATAGGCGGCAGACGCCGCAGAGGGCGCAAGAACTGTTGTCAGCGGAATCAATGCGAGAGCTACGCTTCGTACGAAGGTCGCACGGATGATATTCATAACTTGTCTCCTGTTGATGATGCTTGTGCGCGTAAGACGCGATACATCCCTCATCTCAGCGCGTTTCTTTGTTAGTTACAGGTTAGCGACAAGCTCGCGATTGGACACCCCCAAAATTCCACTCAGTGGAATTTTGCGGGGCACCATTTAGGCAGCCCGTAGAATGCTGCTTGCGGCACACAACAAAAAAAGCCCGGCGGTTGGCACTCCGCCGGGCTAACCCTGTCTCAATTCCTGGAGACTTTTTGAGTCGGACAGGGGTCAGACTGTTCAGTTGTACATTACTCCGGCTTCACGCCGCGTTCCGTGATGAGGCGCGACCACTTGTCACCATCCGAGCGGATCCGGGCAGCAAATTCCGAAGGGGACGAAGGCGTCGGAGTCATCCCCATGGTCGTGAGACTAGCCTTGACTTCCTTGTTCTCGAGCGTCTTGCGAATAGCAGAATTTAGTTCCTGGATCACCTTCTGTGAGGTTCCAGCTGGTGCCATCACGCCGTACCAGTTCTCAGCGATAACCCCCTTGATACCACTCTCTTCAAGCGTTGGTACGTTGGGAAGATAAGGCAGCCTCGCACCAGTCGTGACGGCGATGGGCTTGAGCTTCTTTCCGGTGATGAACGTTAGTAGACCCGAGGCATCGCCGAAAAACGCATCAACTTGCCCGCCTATGGTGTCGGTGATTGCCGGCGCTGCACCCTTATAGGCAACGTGCAGGAAGTCCGCGCCAGTCGACGCTTTGAAGAGTTCGATAGCCATATGTGGCATGCTACCGATCCCAGACGACGCGAGTGAAACGGGCTTGCCCGAGCGACTCAAAGCAACAATGTCTTTTGCCGTCCCGAACTTGGAATTCATGGGGGCAACGATGACCTGCGGCGTGGTCGTCACAAGAGAGACGGGAATCAAGTCCTTCTCTGGTTTATAGGACAGGTTCTTGTACAACGCCGGATTGATAACGATTGCGCCGGCGCTGGTCAAAAAAAAGACCGAACCGTCAGTAGGTCCCTTCGTTACCGCGCTGACTGCAATAGCGCCATTTGCGCCCGGACGGTTATCAATAATGACCGTTCGCTTGAGCTCCACTTCGAGCTGCTTTGCGATGGACCGTGCGAGTGCGTCAGCGGGCCCACCTGCTGGAAACGCCACCACCATCCTGGTGATTTCCGCCCCCATTGCAGAATGCGAGCAAAGCGCTGCCAGTGCGGAGGCCAACGCCACCCGCAGGAATGTCCTTCTCATACCACTGTCCCCTCTATAGAAACTTTTGTATCGGCGTCAGTCAGCCACCGATTGCCCCTTGCGTGTTTACGTACAGGGCATAGATTGACGTGCACGACGCCATGAAAAGTCGGTTGCGGTGGCGACCACCGAAACATAGATTGGCGCAACGCTCAGGAAGGCTAATGTGACCAATAGCCTCGCCGTCCGGAGCGAAGATCCGTACTCCGTCAAGCTCAGGAGTACCCATTCCCCAACCGCACCAAAGGTTTCCGTCCACATCTACCCGGAAGCCATCAGGAGTGCCGGGGCCAGCATCAATCAACACCTTGCTGTCCGTCAGGCTTTCACCGTCGCCGGATACGTTAAAGGCTCGAATCCGACGTGGACGGGTGCGGGACTCGATGACGTACAGGAGCTTCTCGTCCGGAGAGAAAGCCAAGCCATTCGGGCCGCTTACATCGTCTGCTACCACGCTCAGCGCTCTGGTATGCGGATCAATGCGATATATTCGCTCGGGAAGCTCGGCTAAGGCTTTCTCGCCCTGGTAGAACCCAAGGATGCCAAACGGCGGGTCAGTAAACCAGATTGATCCATCCGACTTCACAATCACATCGTTGGGGGAATTCAGCGGCTTCCCGTCGTACTGGTCAGCCAGAACTTTGATGGAGCCATCGTATTCAGTACGGGTGACTCGTCGACCGCCGTGCTCGCACGTAATCAGGCGCCCTTGCCTGTCGCGAGTATTCCCGTTGGCGTTGTTAGACGGCTTACGAAAGATAGTTGTGTTGCCCGTTTCCTCGTCCCAGCGAAGAATCCGGTTGTTCGGTACGTCGCTCCAAAGTAGACAGCGCGCATCGCCGAACCACACCGGACCTTCATTCCATCGCCCACCGGTCGCGATGCGGTCAATTGCCGCCAGAGGCAAGTGATACTTTTCGAAACGCGGGCTAAGTGCCTGAATGCGCGCGTCGGGGTAACGAATGGGCTCAACCGACAAGGATGCGTCCTGCATGATGGTCTCCTCTCTGGGATTGTTATTGATACAGGCTGCTAGGGTTCTCAGATAGAACCGCTCTCAGCACTGCTTCATCACCGACAGCGGAACCTAACCAAGAGAGCAGTGCATCGTCCTTAGGTACGGGGTACGTCAGGTTCGGATGGGGCCAGTCTGTTCCCCAGATTGCGCGCTTCGGCGCCGCATCGAGGAGGCGTTGCAGCACCGTTTTTGCCTCCGGCGCATCCAGCCGACCCTTGGTGATACGGTCAACGCCGGAAACCTTGATCCATACGTTCTCCTGGCGAAGCAGCGTGCATACGTCATCAAGGCGGGCAGCCAGGTCAGGCGCGTCAACGGCAATGCGGGCCATGTGGTCTATGACAAGCTTGACGCCGTAGTGGCCAGCGGCATCCACGGCAGCAACAACGTTCTCGGGCTCTCCGTGGATCAGTGCGTGCCAACCGTACGGTCGGATGCGCTCAACGAGTGCTCGAACCTTTCCCGCATCAAATGAGTTGCCCAGATGGCTCATCAAGCCAATTCGAATTCCCTTCACACCGCGAGTCGCCATCAGCGCGAGCTTTTCATCCGAGATGTCTGGCGAAATGACTGCGACACCTCGATACGCCCCTTTACTAGCGTCCAGGGCGGCCAACAGCGCGCAATGATTCGACCCATAGTTAGCGGCCTGGACAATAACTCCGTGGTTGACTCCTATCGATTTGTGCGCGACCCGCAGTGCATCGAACGGAGCTGCTTCGGGAACGTAGACCGCTTCCTTCGGCAGCGGATACCGGTCATACGGACCATAGATATGCGTGTGGCAATCCCACACGGGAGTGGAAACCGACATACTTGCCCTGCCTTCAATCATTTAGTTCGCCGTAGCGCCGGTCTCTTTGACCACTTTCGTCCAACGGAGATATTCCTTGTGGATCAAGTCGTGGTATTGCGCAGGCGTCCCGCCGGTTGGCTCCGCACCTTGAGCTCGCAGGGCCTTCACGACCTCTGGTGACGTAAGCGTCTGGTTCAGCTCGCGATTCAGTCGCTCAACAACGGGCGTTGGAGCGCCGGCCGGCGCGACGATGCCTTGCCACGTACCAGAGTCAAATCCGGGAATCACGGTCTCCGCCAAGGTTGGAACGTCAGGCAAAACCGACACTCTCTTCGACGTCGTGGCTGCAATCGCGCGGAGCTTTCCATCTTTGATGAATGGCAGGACCGCGTTCAAGCTTCCCGACATCATGAAATCAATACGGCCAGCCAGAAGGTCGGGTAGTGCCGCCGCGTTGCCCTTGTACGGCACGTGGTTGAACTTCGTCTTCGTCTTGTCAGCAAACACGGCACTCGTGAGGTGATCAATGGTGCCGTTACCTGACGAGGCAAAATTCAGCTGACCTGGCTTGTCCTTCAGCAACTTGATAAAGTCCGCCGGTGTCTTAACCGGCGACGCCGAGTTCACGATGAGAACGAGCGGCACATTCGCTGCGTAACCGACCGGCGTGAAAATCTGGTCGGGATTCAGCTTCGGAAGGTTGAACAGCGCAGGAGAGATCGCGATCGAGGAGCTGTTATAGAGCAGCGTATATCCGTCGGCCGGCGACTTTGCTACAAATTCCGCAGCAATGTTGCCGCCCGCACCTGGACGGTTGTCGACGATAATTTGCTGCCCCAGCCGAGAACTCATGTCTTTGGCAATGACGCGAGCGATGATGTCAGTGGGACCTCCAGCCGAGAACGCCACCACCAGCCGGATCGGTTTGTCCGGATAAGCCCCAGCGGCCACGGCGGGCAATGCTACGGCCCCCAGTACAGCAGCGGCCACCAGGCCGAACGACCGACGGCGCATCACGCGGAAACTTGACTTCATTGCGACTCCTCGACTTCTCTTGCTCTGTAATGTGTGCTTCAGGGTTAGTCGCAGCGAACGCTCATGCCACCGTCGACAACGATCTCAGTACCTGTGACGAACCGAGCCTCGTCCGAAGCCAGGAAGAGCGCAGCATTCGCCGTATCGCGACCATCGCCCATAAAGCCGAGAGGAATCCGAGCCTGACGTTGCGCCAGCAGCGAATCGACGTCGCCACCTGCACGCTGGCCGGCCAGACGCACCTCAACCATCGGCGTATGCATTTGGCCAGGAACAACTGTGTTCACGCGAACGTTCTTCTTGGCATACTCGACGGCGACCACACGGGAGAACTGAATGATGCCGGCTTTGGCCGATGCATATCCCACTTGAGCGGATCCAGTCCAACGGATGCCGGAAGTCGATGCCGTATTCACGATGGCGCCGCTACCTTGCTTCTCCATGTATGGCAGCACGTGCTTGCAGGTCAGGAATACGCTCTTCAGGTTGAAGTTGAGTTGACGATCCCAGTCTTCTTCGCTCAACTGAACTGGGCCACCCTTCGCGGACCCTCCAACGTTGTTGACCAGGATGTCCACTCGACCAAATCGTTCAACACAGGCCTCAACCATGGCTGCGACGGCTGCGGAGTCAGTCACATCGCAGAGATGCGATGCAAACTCGCCACCAACGGCTGCCAGGCGGTCCAGGGTTTCCACCATCGGGTCTTGGTTTTTGTCCACCGCAAAGATTTTCGCGCCCTCTTCCGCGAAACGCACAGCAACAGCACGACCATTACCCCAGCCCGGACCGACACAACCGGCACCGGTAACGATGACAACTTTTCCTTCCAGACGACCAGCCATTCTGAATACCTCTATCTGTTGATTCGCAAACGAAGTTAATTAGGATTCCAAGCCCTTAGGCTTTCTGCAGCTCCGGTGCGCTCCCGTCGGGAGGCACGACGCCGAACACGTTGATGGTCATGGAGATCAGTGTGTAATACCCTGCCACGCCCACAAGATCTACGACCATATCCTTGCCCAGAACGTCAAGTGCGCGCTGGTAGAGCGCATACGAGACAGTGCGCGTAGCGTGAAGCTCAGTAATGAAGTCGTAGACGACTGCCTCATCTGGGAGCGAAAACTCCGGCGTCTTGCCAACGCGAATTGCCTCCACCACGTCGGACGGCACGCCAGCCTTCAGCGCGATAGGCTTGTGGGCCCACCACTCGAACTCAGCCATCCAAGTCCGGGCCATTACAAGAATGGCAAGCTCGGAAAGCCGCGGCGGCAGCGCCGAGTCATAACGGCAGTACTGGCCAAGTGCCTGGGCGCGACTGGCAAGACCGGGGCGATGCAGCCACATGGCCAGCGGGCCACGTACTTGGCCACGTGGACCGGATGCGATGGCGTCGTACACCTCTCGCTGTTCGGGCGACAGTTCTTCAGGCTTGAGTGGCTGGAGACGTTCCATGGTGTTTGTGTTCCGAAGTGAGAATGAACCGGAACACCGCACTGGGCGCCGCCATCGATGAGCATCGATGTGCCGCCAGCTAAGGCTTGTCTCCGTTTCATTTTTGGTTTGATGGCTGTATTTTGGGTGGGCGTATCGATAGCGTCCAATACAAATTTCGGAAGAGACTAATTCCCGATTAGAATAAGTTAGACCAATGGACACCCTCGTGCTGCGATGCAGCACCTCCTTCAAATGCTCGAACTCCGGACTCTCCGCCTTTTCCTAGTGCTCGCCGAGGAGCTCCATTTCGGCCGCGCCGCGCAAAGGCTCGCGATATCCCAACCACCGCTGACAAAGCATATCCAGCAGTTGGAGGAAGATTTGGGCGTGCAACTCTTCGACCGCAACCGACGCACTGTCAAACTGACCCCCGCAGGCTCGGCGCTGGTGCGCGAAGCACGCCGCATGCTGAACCAGCTTGATGCGACGGTGGAGGCGGTCAAGAAGGCAGAACACGGCGACATCGGCTACCTGCGCATTGGTTTTGTAGCGGCTGTCCTCTACATGAACATCGAGAACATTGTCAGGAAGTTCGAGAAAGACATCGGTGAGATTGACCTGACCTGGGAGGAAATCAGCACAGCGGAGCAAGTAGACGCCTTGCAACGCGACCGGATTGATCTTGGATTCGCCCAAATAGGGACGCCACCTGCTGAATTGCGCGCACACGTCGTTCACAAGGAGCGTCTGGTTGCAGCGTTACCGGACGACCACCCTGCGGCAAAGCGCAGGAAGATTGACCTTTTCCATCTGGCGGATGTCCCTTTCGTCACAATTCCGCGAGACAGCGCACCCGCGTACTTCGACCTTGTTACCGCCACGTGCGTGCAAGCTGGATTCAGCCCCCACATCCGCCACTATGCGAAGCACCTGCTTTCCGTGGTCAGCCTGGTAGGCTTGGGACGAGGGTTCGCTCTTGTCCCTGCGACGCTTGCGAAAGCTTCCTTGCCGGGCGTAGCACTGAGGGAGCTAAACGATGTCTCGGCCGTGGCGGAATACTCTGCAATTTGGAACCCCACGAACCAATCGCCGGTACTGCTGCGGGCTTTGAAGGCACTCGGAGTTCCCGACCTGGACAATTCAGCAACTTAGTTTCGAGGAGCGGCCAAGCTAAGAATGCCTTTGACGGGAGTCGTACCCAGCTTTCCAAAGGCAGCAATCATCTCGTCGCCCTGCGCCGGCGACAGGACAGACTCTGTCAATGCCCTGAACTTCGCACAAATGGCCGCCGGGCGCGCAGGATTCTCCGCTGAGCCCGACGGGTTCGTTCGGTCCGCCCGTACGCGCTTACCATCCCGCGACTCAAGCTCCACCCATCCGCAGAAGCTCGCCGGATACAGCGCATCAAGCTGGGGATCGCGGACGATCTCTATTGCGTTGGCAAGTGCGACCACCTCTGGGTCAGACAGCCGCTTGTCGTCAAACTGGGCAGGCAGGACCTGTCCATCGATAAGGGCCACGGCTAAGCTGTAGCGTCCGCTCATCTGGGCATTTAGCACGCTTCCCGGCTCATAGCTGTAACCGCACTGCACGTCCACGACAGTAGGCATACCGACCCTGATACTCCCCTGGCGAGACCACTTTTCCCTCAGCTGAAGGGCGCAGTCCACGTGGGAGTGCGCGCTGCCACAGCAGGCATACGGCTTGAAATTGGTCCGCGGCATACGCCACTCCCGGCCCAACCCTTTGAGGATTTCGTCCGGTCGAGGATCATCCGAAAACGCCTTCAACCAGCCGCCATCTTCAGTCTCGAACAGCTTTCCTGGCCCCGTGAGTCCCCGCGCCGCCAGCTCCGCGGCCATCACGCCAGCATGAGCCCCGCGACCCGGATGGAAGCGCTTTGAGTCTGAACCATCGCATGCGAATGCGAAGAGACCCCCTGATTGCGTGCCCGCAAGTCCGAGTGCCCAAGCCGTCCGCTGCGCGTCAAGACCAAGCATGACCGCCGAAGCTGCCGCGGCACCCAACGGTCCGCATACGGCCGTCATGTGCCACCCTTTCATGCGGGCAAGCGCAGGCTGTAAAGCAAGCGAACAGCGGATCATCGTCTCGTAGCCCACGGCGATGGCAGTTTCCACCCGTTCAGGTTCTGTTTGGTGTTCCTCTGCCAAAGCAAACACTGCCGGCAGGACGACGGCACCAAGATGGACCTTTGCGTTGTGAAAATCGTCCAGCTCGTACGCATGAGCCGCTGCGCCATTCACAAGCGCGGCATCGGTTGCCCGATATATCGGCGTCGAACTGCCCCACGCGCGCGCTCCGTTCACACGCGGAACCTGACTGCCGTCGGCAGCCCATTCTGCGATGGCTTTTGACCACGGTTGGTCATGGCCAGTAAGTCCAGCCCCAAAAGTGTCGAGGGACAGCAAGCCGACGGCCTCCCTTACCTCCGCCGGCAGGTCAGCATTCGTTACGCTAGAAATCCATGACGCAAGCGATGCTGTAATGGCAACATCAGGCCGGTCGAGATAGGCAGTCATTTCCACTTCAATCAATCTGAATGTTAGCCGCCTTGACGATGGCGGATACCTTGGTAAGGTCGGAGTTAATCAAAGCCTTGAATTGCTCTGGGGTCGATTGCACCGGTTCGAACGACATATCGGAGAACCGAGCCTTCACCGCGGGATCCTGAACTGCTTTGTTGATTTCTCGCGAAAGACGTTGAGTGATGTCCGCCGGCAGGTTCGCCGGGCCCCAGATGCCGTACCACGACAGCAATTCAAAACCTGGCAGCCCACTCTCCGCTACCGTCGGGACATTGGGAAGTTGAGGAATCCGCTTGCTGCTGGTGACGGCGAGGACCTTCAACCGCCCGCCCTTTACGAACGGATACACGCCCGGCATCGGGGACACGGCGGCAGTCACGTGACCACCCATGACGTCATTGAGCTGTGGAACGGCCCCCTTGTAGGAAACGATCTCCATATCGAGCTTGAAGGAGTGGCGAATCATCTCCTCGGTTAGATGACTAGTGGTACCTAGGCCCGACGTCGCCCAGGTGTAGGCATTTGGTTTAGCTTTGGCGAGTTGCACGAGTTCGCGTAGGGAGTTCGCCGGGACGTTCGTATTCGCCACCACCAATAGGGGTACGTGGCCAATCTGCCCGATTGGGGTGTAGTCCTTTACGGCATCGTACGGCGCGTTCTTGGCAACCAACGGCAAGTACACCTGGCTGGAGGCATTGAAGAGAAGCGTATAACCGTCAGACGACGCCTTGGCCACTGCTTCCGAGCCGATCATTCCCGATGCGCCCGGTCGATTCTCTACAACAATCGGTTGCCCCATCTGACGCTGCAGTTGCGCGGCGACCAGTCGTCCAACCGTATCGATGGATCCGCCAGGGGTGTACGGAATAACCATTTTGATGGGCCGATTAGGGTAGTCCCCTGCCGCATACGAAGACAGGCCAATTACCATCGACAGTGCACCAGCGACGCCGATGACGGCGCGTCGCGTATTTAGTCCAAATACCTTCATGGAAGTCTCCTCCTAAGTGTTCTTACGCTTCCCGCCGGCCCCGGCTACCGACTGCGCATGCAAGCCACTTTAAGAATCGCCCCGCCAAGCGTCCAATACTGATTGCCTCCATGAGTTATAGGGCTGACGAATCAGATAGGCCTCACGTCTTCCCTAGCATCTGGAAAATGCGCTTCACGCTATCCTTACGGCAGGAACACAAGGGAAGCGAGATGGAACTTCGCCAATTGCTCTACTTCGTCACGGTTGCCGACGAGCTAAACTTCAGCAAAGCTGCGGTGCGACTGCATATGTCTCAGCCGCCGCTCTCTCAGCAGATCAAAGCTTTGGAAGACGAGATTGGTGTGGAGCTATTCACCCGCAATCGGAGAGAGGTCAGGCTCACCGACGCAGGCCGCGTCTTCCAATCTGACTGCCGCTCAGTTCTCGAGCAGGTGCGAGTAGCCGTATCCACGGCACGCCGCACGGCTGCAGGCGATATCGGTACTCTCCAGATAGGAATGGTCACTTCAGGGGTCTACCATGTGCTCCCAACAATCCTGAAACGTATGGGCGACAGCTTTCCGGGACTTCATATCGCGGTAACGGACATGGGATCGGCTGACCAGGTGCACGCTGTCATGCAGGGGAAGCTCGACATCGGCGTAGTTCACTCCGTACCCACGCGAACAGGGCTCGGAAAAGCTCCGATCTTCACCGAACAATTTTCAATCGTCGTGCCCGAAGGCCATGATTTCACGACAAAGTCGGATCTGACATTGAGAGACTTAGAGGGCGTACCCTTGGTGGCGTTCTCCCGCGATCACGCACCGGCACTGTTTGACGCCATGATTGCATCGTGCCTTGACGCCGGGTTCAGCCCCACTATCGCGCATACAGCTCGTAACCCTCTGACAACCTTCCAGATGGTCAGACTTGGTTTGGGGGTAGCTCTGGTACCGCGTTCATATGCTCGGGCAGGGATGCCCGGCGTTGTATTTCGGGAGGTTGGCGAAACAGCCGGCCATATTCAGCTCTATGCCATCTGGCGCGAGCAAGGACCAGGGGAACTTGTCCGCAAGGTCCTGGGCAGCGTCATGAGTGAGCCCATCGTCAGCTGACTGACGTCGCAGGGCTACCAGTTACCGCGAGGCGGCCTTTAAGGTAGCCAATGATCGCCTCGGCCACTTCTTCCAGGCGCTCCGGCAACAGCGCGTGCGCCGCGTTGCGAATCGTGTGATTCGTGACTTGTTCGCCTAGGTATTCACTGAGAACATTCGCGTACCTCTGAGGCGCGATGACGTCATACTCAGCCTGGACGTTAAAGATAGGCTTGCCACCGCCGGCAAAGAAATCGTCCACTGGCGTCCGTTTCTGCGCGAATGTCTGCATGGTCATCAGTTCGGTATTCCAACCACTCAACCAACTGGTAGGATCGTTGCCCGGCGCAAAGAACACTGCCCTCAGGCTTTCGAGGCGAACTTCGTCAGGAAGAGTTAGGTTCCCGCACTGCTCTATCTTCGCGCGAACCTCAGCAGGAATAGGCAGAGCATCGACACCGCGAGGTACCTTACCGGCAGAGCCCGCGAGCAATACCAGCGAGCTAACAAGGTGGGGGTGGTCACTTGCGGTTGTCCGAGCAATCCAGTTCCCGTGGGCGTGTCCGACGATCACCACCGGAGCCTGACCGGAGTGTTCTATAACCGCGGCGATATCGCCAGCCCAATCGTGGAGAGTCTTATTTTCGATGGGACCAGCGCTCCGACCGTTCCCCCGAGGTTCCGGGCAGAGCACACGATAACCGGCGTCCGCCAACGGCTCTGCGAGTTCGAGCATATCCATCGCGCCACGCCCAAGCGACGGCAACAGAACGACGACCGGCCCGCTCCCAGTCGCATACACCTCAATCGAAATCTCGTCATCGCGACGAACGTCGTAACGCTGCACCAGCACCGACAGCTTGTCGTGTGACGCCATCTGACAATCAACTTGCATAACTACCTCTTCAGTTGTAGGGCGATCAGTAACTGTGAAAATTCCATACAACTGTACCGAGAGGGAAATGCAATATCCAATACGGATTCTGACTGAGAGTTATAGCGGGCACGTTGCCGTGCCCTGCCTCTTCGTCAGTCCGGCTTTACACCAAGCTTCGTGACGATCCCAGTCCAAGTTGTGACCTCTCGCGAGATCAACTCCCCGAACTGCTGCGGAGTGCCACCAGCAGGCGCCGCCCCATCCGTGGAGAACTTCGCCGCTGTCTCAGGCATGGCGAGAATGCGGCTTACCTCCATATTCAGTCGCTTCACTACATCCGCCGGCATCCCTTTGGGACCGATCAGGCCGTACCAGAGCGTTACGTCGTAGTTCGGCAGCCCGCTCTCCGCGACAGTTGGGACCTCAGGAAGTGCCTTCAGTCGCTGCTTCGACGTCACAGCATAGGCTCGCAACTTTCCAGATTTGATCAAAGGTAGCGCGCTAGCGCTCGCTGCAAAGTAGATGTCGACTTGCTTTGCGAGAACATCGTTCAGTGCTGCGCCGCCGCCCTTATACGGTACGTGTCGAAGCGGCACCTTTCCGTCTGCTCCAAAGCGCTCACCAGCCAGGTGGATTACGCTTCCCGAACCTGACGATGCGAACGTCAAACCACCCGGCTTAGTCTTGGCCAACGCCAGAACTTCCGCCACGCTACGCGCCGGTAGGTCTGGGTTCGACACAAGAATCAGGGGACCGGCCGACACTTGCGAAATCGGCGTAATGTCACGAACCGGATCAAACTTCAGCTTGTAAAGGCTCGGATTTACCGTGTAGCTCGACGAGATAAGGGTCACCGTGTATCCGTCAGGCTGAGCCGCAAGACCAGCGTTCACGCCAATCTGCCCGCCTGCGCCAGGCCGATTTTCAACGATGACCGGCTGGCCCATCGCACGCGACAGCTTGTCGGCGACATACCGCCCCACGATGTCGGCACCCCCGCCCGGCACATACGTGACGATCATCCGAATGGGCTTAGTCGGATACTCTGCGGCAAGTAGAGAAGTTGGGGCAATGGAAAGCGTCGCGAGAATGGTCGCGACAAGGCCGCTATAACGGGCCATGAGGCAGTCTCCTGAATGGTTATTTTGAAGTGTGTCGCGTGTGGATGATGCCGGAGCGAAACTGCAAAGGCCAATACCGTTTCGGAAACACTATGATTCCGTTACGCTATTTCAGCGTAGCGTCATCCTTACGCGGTCTAGCGCGTTCCGATACAAACAATGAAGGCGAACCGCCATCGCAGTCCGCCTTCGCGAGCCGAAGCCAAAAGGACCTTAGAACTTGTGCCGCAGTCCCATTACAGCGCCGAACTGGTTCTTCCCGGGGACGACACTAGTTGGCGTGCCTGTACGGGAGTTGTACCCAACCAAACCAAGTTGGGAACCATCCTTGTTCCGCGTGAAGCCCAAGTTGAGGTAGGCATCCGTTCGCTTCGAAAATGCGTAGTCGGCAGATGCCACAAACATGAGCGGATCGGCTCCGGAATGGCGGTCATCGGTGTAATAGATGGCTCCGCTGAGCGTAACGGGACCTGTCGGCGAATACCGGGCGCCAGCCCAATAGAGATTTGAGCGTGCTGGCGCAGTCGAACTGACGTTACCATTTAACCACCGGTACCCAGCGAATGCTTTGATGTTCCCAAAGTCATAGGTCGCACCAGTCAAAACTCGTCGATCGGTTTGATCTGCGGTACCCACTGTCGCGCCCTGTGATTGGTCGTACACGACGCCAACTGACAGGTTTCCTGCGTCGTATGTCAACGCACCACTCATCTCACGATCTACCTTCGGGTTGCCCGGAATCTCACCCGCGCCGGTCCGTGCAAAGCTGTAGAACGCAGAGGCCGTTACACCACCTACCTTGATTCGATACTTGATAGAGTTATCTGCGCGGCCTGCGATGGCATCATCATTCCGGTACAGCGAATATCTTGGGGCAAATGCCATCGGATCCAGTTGCAGACCAACATCGTAGACGAGGGTCGCTTGCCGACCGAGGGTAACCGTCCCGAGATCCTTGCTTGCGAGACCCACGAGAGCGACACGGTCGAAAAGCTTGCCATTTGCTCCGTTCTGATTGCCCGTATCGAGCGAGATACCAGACTCCAATTCGAACAGCGCCTTTAAACCTGCGCCCAGATCCTCAGTTCCGCGCATGCCCCACCGAGAAGTGGACATATTCCCCGAGCTCACTCGCAGAGCGTTGGAACCATTCGATGACGCAGATGGAACGTGCGTAGCGAATTCAACCCCAACATCCGCGACACCATACAACGTGACATTGCTTTGCGCCGACGCCACGCTAGCAACCGATGCAAGCAAGACACCTGCAGATACAGCTACCTTCCTCATCTTCTCCTCTCCTCTTCTTCTGTGAAAAAGCTCGTACTGGCTCAGCGCTTTGTTTGGTCAAGCAGAGCCCGACCTCGTGCTGACCAGCTTCAGGTGGCCAAGCGACGCGGTATGAACCGGCGCGCTTCACAACAGCACCCTGTGGTTCTCAATCGGGGGAATATTCGCGAGACAGCTAGCGGCCAATGGAGGGGCCAGACAATCTGGGCTGTCTAAATATCCAGCACCCAAAACTGCGCCATGATCGTGGGCAGTTTGGGCAGATAAGAGTGACTATGCTTCTCTGGTCAGCAGGGACAGGCCAAGGCCCGCGCGACGCCAGAGCCACGGGCTCGGGCGGTAGCGCATGTCGCCGGTCAGGCGGTTCATGTTGCGCAGCACTTCCAGAATCACGTCGGCGCCAATCGTATCGCCGAGGGCCAGCGGACCCTTCGGATACCCCAGGCCCAGGTTCACAGCCAGGTCGATATCGGTCGGCGTGGCGATGCGTTGCTGCGCGATGTCGCTGGCGATGTTGACGATGCACCCGATGATGCGCTGGGCGATGAAACCGGCCGAGTCGCGGATCACGGTCACCGGCACGCCATCGCTGGCGAACAGGCCGTGCGCGGCGTCAATTGCACCGGTGCTGGTGGCCGGCGTGGTCATCAGCGTGCGGCGCTTGGTGGCTTCGAACGGCAGCAGCGTGTCGATGGCGACCACGCGCGTGGCATCCAGACCTTCTTCCAGCGCCGCCGTGGTGGCATCCAGACCCAGTGGCGTGACGACGATCAGTGCCTCGGCGGACGGCGTATTGCCGCCTTCGACGTTGGCACCCAGCGCGCCGAGCAGCTTCACAGCCATGGCATGGCCACGCTCGTTGGCGCGGCTGACCCAGACGCTGGCCGGGCGTGCATCAGGCACGGCGCGGGTGGCCGGAATCTGCTTCTGGCCTTCCGGGTAGGCGTAGAAGCCCGCCCCGGTCTTGCGACCCAGCAGGCCACCCACCGAACGCAGCGCCGTGATCGGCGACGGACGGTAGCGCGGTTCCTGGTAGAACTGGTTGTAGATCGATTCCATCACCGGGTGCGACACATCCAGCCCGGTCAGGTCCATCAGTTCAAACGGGCCCATGCGGAAGCCAGCCTGCTCGCGCATGATGTTGTCGATGTCGACGAACTCGGCCACGCCTTCCTGCGCAGCCTTCAGGCCCTCGATGTTCATGCCGCGGCCGGCATGATTCACGATGAAGCCCGGCATGTCCTTGCAGCGCACCGGCGTGTGACCCATGCGGCGCGACAGTTCCATCAGGCGGTCGCCGATGGCGGGGTCGCCCGAGAGACCGTCGATGACTTCGACGACCTTCATCAGCGGCACCGGATTGAAGAAGTGGTAGCCGACCACGCGGCCCGGCTTCTTCGCGCCCACGGCGATGGCCGTGATCGACAGCGACGAGGTGTTCGACGCAATCACGGCGTCTTCACGCAGGATGGCTTCGAGCTTGGCCACGAGGTCGCGCTTGACGTCGAGGCGTTCCACAATGGCTTCCAACACCATGTCGCAACCGGCCAGGTCTTGCAGCGCGGTGCAGGCTTTCACGCGGGCCAGCGCGGCTTCGCTGTCGGCGGCGCTGATCTTGCCCTTGTCGGCCAGCTTGGCAAAGGTGTCCTGCAGGTACCGGCGCGCGGCGGCCACGGCCTGGGCGTTGGTGTCGAACAGGTGTACGGTCAGTCCGGCCTGGGCGGCGATCTGGGCGATGCCTCGGCCCATGGAGCCGGCGCCAACGACACCTACGGCCGCAATCATTGTTGGATTCATGTGCTCGCGTCTCCATGCCCACCGCTTACCAAACTTTGGGCTATCCAATCTGACGCTAGAGGTTTCGAGACTTCGCCTAACGCGGGCTCACCGATTCTGCACGCCAGATTTCTTCTCTCGGGCAGACAGGATCCCTATCGCCACGATGTGCTAGGAAGCGTACAAGCAAATCCGTCGAGTTACATCGGCCAATTTCCACGTGATGGAACGCTTCGAGTCAACAATGGAGAAGCGTCACAAACTTAACGGTCTGCGTTGACGTGAAATCAGATTTGTCAGTTTCAATGTCATGACATCGACGAGGTGGGGGTAATGGGTATGAGAGAATTCCCTCTCTTACGCGTCTGACACGTTTGAACCATGACAATCGATATTTTCCGTCCTGTGGTCCGGCTGGAGCGGCAGCATCCTGTGTTTCAGATGCTAGTGCATCCTCCACATTCACCTGAACGGGAAGTCATTGCTGCTTGGGCTGAAGGCTTTAACGACCGGGACGGCAAGTTTGTGCAAGAGTTTCAGATGACCTTTGAATCGGGGCTCTGGGAACTTTACTTGCACGCAGCACTGAAGGAATGGAAGCTGCCTGTCGACATGCGTTACCACGCGCCGGACTTCGTGGTGGGCGGCGGCGTCCCTTTTGGGATAGAGGCGGTCATCGCCGCCCCTGCACACGGAGGCAAGCCTTCCTTCGGTTACTCCGAGCGTGATATTCCAACCGAGTTCACTCAGTTCAACATTGAGTCTACGCTGCGGATCTGCAACAGTTTTGACGGGAAGGTGAAGCGATACCACAAACACTATGCGGGCCTTCCCCATATGGTTGACAGGCCGTTCGTTATCGCAATCGCATCGTTCGATCGCCCCCTCGCCCACTTAGCTGCCTTCCGCCCTATCCTCGCAGCTATTTACGGGGTATATCACGACGAAGATATCACTCCCAAAGGCGCGGAGGACGTCGTCAGTTATAACGTCGCGGCGGCGCCAAAGAATGAGACCGTGAACATTGATCTAGGGCTATTCTGCGATGATACGTACGCGGATGTGTCGGCCGTTTTTTATAGCTCACTGGTGACATGGGGCAAGCTGCGAGCACTAGCAGACAATCCAACGGCGAAGCAAATCTTCACCACCCTTCACCCGAATAGCGATTCCATCGAGGCAAAGGTTCGCCACACGAAGAAGTGTGACTATTCCGAACATCTGATGGACGGACTTTGCGTTCTGCACAACCCGTTTGCCAAGCGCCCTTTGCCCAAAAGCATGTTTGCGCACCCGCGCATCATGCAAGCGACAGTGGCTGCGGATGGAGAGCTCATTACTGATGCTCCCGATGACTTCTTGCTAGTCAGAATGGTTCAAGCGCTCGTAGACCCTGGCACTGCATTCAGACATGTCGGTTTGGAGCCTAAAAAGTAGCTCTCTCCAGACCAGAACTCGCACATGCGAAGTCGATTCGGGCTCGCTACACGATGGTTCGAACCGTTGCACTCAACGCACGCCATTCCCAAATGAAGATGGGGTTACTGCAATCCAAACTGGCAATCCAGCTTGGCCCTTAGCTCGGAAAGTACTCGGTTTTCAGCAATGCCGTGCGTAGGGTCGGTGCGGACCACATGTGCGCTCGTCCAGTCTGGCCACTCTTCCGGCGAGTCATCCACTGCAATCCAGCGGGCAGGATTTCTTCGACTGACGTCTAAAAGAACTTGCTCTGGCCGCGACTTGCTTTGGAACCAAGCCTTGCGCATTTCCCGTCGATGGAAAGTTCCACCGATGCAGCGCTCTTGTAGAGTCGGCGAAAGTCTCGCCTTGGCGTGATCGTACCCGCCTTTGATGAGCAGCCAGGAGGTGGATAGCACAATCTTCACCTCGGGATAGGGAGCCAGAAGTTCATCCAAGAGGGGGACATGCTCAAACAAGCTGTGACCTGGATGATGCAGAAGTTCGATGCCGTTTCTGGTTCGGTAGACCGAGTCGGGATGAGCGACCCCATCATAATCAAGGTACAGCACGTGTAGCAGTTGGACCGACGCTTCCGTTGAAGTCACGACCATAGCGTCATCTCTTGATGCGCGCCGTGTGCGCTTCGCCCCCAACACTTCACCGGATGCATGCTCGCTCCCTTCATGACTGAGCGATTATGTGGCGCGCCATTGCTCACGGCAATGCTCTACGCCGTCCTCTGGCTGCGAATTTCAACAAGCGGCAACATTGCGCCGGTTGCACGAGGACATTCCCGTATTCGACTTACGTGGGTTCACAAGACATTGCTCGATGAGAGCGATTCGACCAACGGCTTGCGATCCGCAACGACGCCCTCACCCGCGGCTTATCAGTGCAAAGGTGAGAAATCTTGTGCGCGCGGCAAGGATGCTCTCGAACGAAAATGCGCGACCTCGGAGGCCGCGCACTAGGGAGCTTCTAAGCGTATGACCTGTCTCAGACGCTCACATTCGCAACTTCCTCGACCGCTTCCCTGGCCCACTCTGTCACCAGCGCGCTCAAAAACAAATGACGCAGCGGCACGCCTGAAATATCGCTGGTAGCTTCCGTCTGCAATTTTCCGCTGGCAACCAAGCTGAGGAGCTCGCCCGTTGTGCTTGCGCTAGGAACGACGTTCGCGCCGCGCCGGAACACTTCATTGCGAAGCGGCCCCGACGGTGCGTTGACGACCCCAAGCGTTCCGTCCCAAGTTTTCCCGTTCTCCATATAGAACATGAACGGAAAACGCCCCACCATCCGCCAGGCATCGATAGCTGCCCACATCACCGGGTCGACCATGTCGGCCAGCCAGTAGAACTGCAAATCCCCCATCTGGAATCGGATGGTCTGCAGCTTGCTCCCATCCTCGAGGTCGATGCACCCAAAGCCAACATTGGTGTGTTCGTACGACGAGCCGAACAGGTGTCTGTCCTTCTGCCGGATTGGGCAGGTCAGCACAGGAAGGTTGCCAGGCAAGCCTCGCGCTTGCTTGAACCGTGCTCCAACCGAATCCAAGGCATGCAATTGCCCTACCGGCACAGCGTTCGGGCCAAAGCCCGTAATGAAGTTCGTTTCCATCTCGAATGTCCTGCTGAAGTTATGACAAGGATTGCGCGCTCTCCTCGAGCGCGGCAGATGGAGTCCTCTGGTGCGAACACCGTCAGACGTCTGCGATCTGCAACCCCGTATAGCGCCAAAACTCCTGCATCTGACATGACCGAGGGTGCGGCAAGCCCCGCGCTTCAAGACGGGGACGGATAGCGCATCCAGTGCGGCTCGCGGCGTCGCTATACGTGAGTATGATTCTCACGCTGCGATGCCGACTGAAGGACAAGCACCGTGCCTGGCTGAACGCCCAGGCGCGGGAGGCAAACTTCGTCTGGAACTACGTGAACGAACTGTCGCAGAAAATCCTCAAGCGCGAGGGCCGTTTTGCCAGTCACTTCGAACTGCAGAAATACACCGACGGTGCATCGAAAGAGTGTGACCTCCACAGCCACACCGTTCAGGCTATCGGCAAGGAATACGTTACCCGTCGTAAGCAGTTCAAGCGCAGTCGGCTAGCTTGGCGCAAATCCGGCGGCGCACGACGATCTCTAGGCTGGGTTCCATTCAAGTCGGGTAGCGTTAAGTACCGCAATGGTCAGGTGTTTTTCAATGGAAAGCTGCTGTCTTTGTGGGATAGCTACGGCCTTAACGCCTACCAGTTGCGCGCCGGCAGCTTCAGTGAAGACAGCCGCGGCAGGTGGTATCTGAACGTTCAGGTCGAAATGTCTAAAGGTCGCCGCAACAGCGCGACTGGCGCCTCTGTGGGAATCGACTTGGGCTTGAAGGACTTTGCCGCGCTCAGCGATGGTCGAAAGATCGAAGCACATCGTTTCTATCGTGACTTGGAGGCGGCAATTGCTACGGCACAGCGCGCAAACAAAAAACAGCAAATCCGCGCACTTCACGCCAAAGTGAAGGCTCGCAGAAAGGATGCGCTGCACAAACTTAGCACCGCGCTCGTGAAAGAATACGGTGCGATCTTCATTGGCAATGTGAATGCGTCCGCCCTGGCGCGGACCGGCATGGCGAAATCCGTGCTGGACGCGGGCTGGAGCGCGTTCCGAACCATGCTGCAGTACAAGAGCGATGACGCCGGCGTGTGGTTCGAAGAGGTCGATGAAGCGTTTTCTACCCAGACCTGTTCGTGCTGCGGTTCGCGCACGGGGCCGAAAGGTGTCGCAGGTCTTGGAATAAGAGGATGGACTTGCAGCAACTGCGGCTCGGTTCACGACCGCGATGTGAACGCTGCCAGAAACATCCTCGCCCGCGGGCGTGCGGGTCTGGCAGCAGGAATCCTTGCCCTTTAAGGTGAGGAAGACGTCAACCGGAATCACCCGGATTCAGAGAATTCCAAGATACAAACGGCCGCAGCTTAAGGCGTGATTTCGCGTCGAGAAGAGGCCCAGCGAGTCGTTCGTAAGACATTCCGAAGCCCGCCAAAGAAATTGGTTGGGAATGAGCAGAGATCTTCGAATCAGGGGAATCGTTCTAATTCGAGGAGCGTTCGAGGCAGTGCCGGTCTGCGCGGCCTCGCGCTCACGAGGCAACTACCTCGATGAGCCACGCATCAACATCAGCTCGACGCCAGCGTAGCGGAAAGCGAGGCCCGAGATGGGCTGGCGGCGGCAAGGTTTGAGGCTGGTTCCGGATGCGCCGGAGGATTGTGGCGGTGTTGACCTTGAGGACAGCGGCAAGGTCGTGAGCGTCCAGATAGGTGGTCGATGGTGTTTGCATCCTGAGTATAGGGACGCCTATCGACATCTGTGGCAGGGCCGGCGCAAAAGTCGCAGCCGCAGGGCGCCTTACGGCCATTTTCGGTCGTTGCACTTTCATCGATGAACGTCGCTCGAAGAGCATAAACCGACCTTGACTCAAGCCTTTGGTGACTGGTCCCAACAACTTCGGCGCACTTCCCCAGCCAGGACCTTGCAACTACCAGCCGCTTCCGAAGGCGGTGCAGAGGCTGGACTCTGCATGCCCCTCCCTGCATCTGTGCTCGGCTAGGGGGCGGCCAGTACCACCGCCCCGTCGTCCTCAGCCTCGCACCAAGCATTCGAACCTTCTCCGAACCGCACGGTCGGGCCAACATCTGAAGATTTCCGGCCTACGATCAACAAAGCCCACAGAAGCGCAGGATCTTCTCTACATGTCACGGAATTGTATGAGACTGAGCTCTTCGCGTTAATGTCGCGCTTAAATTCACTGTATGAGAGGGACGATTCCAATTTTTTCAGCAAGCATGCGCTCGTACACCCCGAAGTGAAGATCGACTTCAGTCTGGCTAACAACGGTCATCTCTATATTAAGCTGCTCCGCTTTTAGCCCAAATATTGTGGCCAGCGCCAGTTCCAGATGCGGGACGACATCCTTATCCTTTGGAAAAGTCGTGCCAATATTGATTGAGTACGAATTGGAGCGATCCGCAACAACTTCTAGCAGGCGGGCGGCGGCGCTCATGTTGTGCTCGACGCCAATGCGGGCGAGCTCAGCGATGCTGCGCATTTTTTCAGTCGGAAACCCACGAACGCACCGAAGTCGGATGCGGTGAGGGCCTAACGTGATCCAGTCAGTATCGAACTCCATAGTCACCTCTTTTCTTGGGCTTGCTTCTGGAAGCCACCTCTTTGCCGGGAGATTGAGAAGGGTCTCCCGGCCTCCCATGGCACCTACGAAATTTTGATTTCAATGCGTCTTGGACGCGCCTCGTCACGGCGTGGGATGATGAGTTTCAGGACACCGTCCTCTAACTGGGCTTCGATTTGTGTGGGGTCTAGATCGGCACTGATGACAAACGACCGCGCAAAATGAGGCTGGCGAATCTCGGCGTGCTGAACCCGCAAATCCGCCGGCATCGGCACGACGGCCTCTGCTTCCATATGCAAAGTCCCGTCGTTGACATTTACCTGAAGCTTTTCACGGCTTACTCCAGGAAGGTCGGCCCACAGCGTCACGCCATTCTTGTCTTCCACGATGTCAACTGCGGGGACCAAGGTCATTGTGCGGGTGGCCTCGTTCTCATGGCGTTGGGCCATGGGACCATCATTGCGGTGCGCGACTTGGGTGGTGTCGTTCATGGCAGGCTCCTTCACTTATTTGACCGTAATCGCTCTCGGCTTGGACGCCTCCCGCTTACCTACACTGACTGAGAGGCAACCGTTGGCATATTTGGCCTGAACCTTGTCAGGGTCAGCGCCTTCCGGGAGCTCAATGACTCTTCTGAAAGAGCCGATAAAGCGCTCCTGCGCATAGCGTCTTGCCTCCGGCATGTCTTCTTGCCAAACTGCATGTCGTTCGCCGCTTATGGTCAACAGCCCACGGTCTATAGCAACTTCGAGATTCTCCTGCTTGATACCCGGTGCAAACGCAACGATCTCGATTGATTCGTCAGTGGCACCAACATTAATTGGAGGGAATGCGCCGAAGCGCCCCGCGCGGATGCTGGAAGGAAATCCTCCAAACAGGCCCGTCATCTGCTTTTGCAGTCGTTCGAGGTCACTGAAGAGGTCGGTCCCGAAGAATGCGTCAGCCATGGTCGTATCCTCCTGAAAAGCGCAGTGAGGAGTGAGGGGCATTACGCGCTCCCATTCACCTGCCTCACTGACGGCAAACAAATAGAAACACGCAGCGCGACGTCGCGACTGCCTGAGCGGAAGTAAAAATAGCAACAGAACAGCGCCTTTTCAAGAGGACGATTGAGCACATAAGACCGAATCCGCAGAAGATCACTTGGCGCGCCGAGTATTGGCGGCTTTGCGCATGCACGAAAGCCAAGGGGGGCGAAAGTCGCCCCTTGTCAGGCAATTTCGGGGCAAGTTGGAAGTCTTGGCAAAGTACGTTCGGCCTCGCTACGATAAAACAATCTGAATTGCCTCTGCTTGCCATGCACATAGTTCTGCTGCGCCGCGGTAGCCGCGCCCTGATCCTGCCCGGCGGCAAGGACCTGATCGACTGCCCGCTGCTGGTGCGCCATTGGCTGGGCGCGCCTGACACGCGCTGTGCTACCGAGTTGACCAGGGACACGCCGTTACCTGGGATAGCCCCCCCTGTGGTACTGGCAGAGGTTCTGCAGAAAGGCTTCTGCGCGCTTGATGTGTATGGCGTGGTACACGGCTTCGAATCGCCCTTGCAGGCAGATTTCACCGACTAGATTGTCCGAGATGCGGACACAAGTGCCACTGATCTGTTAACCGGTGCGGGGGGCTCGACCGAAATCCGCGTGGTTAAACCAGAGTAAGGCTCCGCATTTGCCCTTACGCTCAAGCTGAAAAAGCGTAGCTGCAGACCGCCCGCTGCCGATTTGCTCTGAGATGGGACATCCTTTCCTACGCCATCGCATGGCGACTTGGGGTCGGTTAGAGCGGGCCGCTCCAGGCGGGCGGCCGTCCGGCAGGCCGTCGGTCCAATGTCTCTTTCCCCCCTCGTATGGCGCCGATGGCGGGTCACAAAAGAGCCCGCGAGGACTTCCTGTCGGCGAGCGAAACCTGCACGCCGTCGGTGTTGTATTGGGTAGCCAGCGTGGACAAGCCCCGGGACGAGTGCAAAAAGAAGCGGAAGCGCAAATTCGCCAGCAAGGTGAAGTCGTATGCCAATCAACGCGTCCCTTGTGAGTCGAGGGCGAAGTCTGATGAGGCTCGGGCGGCGATTTCTGCCGCCCCCTTATCGTGGCGGGAGCGGGCGTCCTGTGCTTAAATGCGGATGCTGGGGCCCGACCGTCACTCCACCATGTCTACCAGCGTCGGGCAATGATTTCACCATGTCCGCCCCCGAATCTACTTGGCAATACTCCGCACACATGCACGCGGAGGTCACGCAAACGATCGTCAGCCGCGCCTTGCCGTACTCGCCAGTCGGCATCACGAGGGTGCAAAGCACCCGGCGCCACTCCGGCATGACGGACCCCTACGAGCGAGAACCAGCCTACCTGGTCATCCTGCAACTGCGGCCGTTCGGCGAACAGGAACTCTGGCTCGGCGGCAAGCCCGCACCGCATGTGCCCTACGGCGCCGGCTGGCTGGCCATCTACGATCTCGAACGGAACTGGTCCGCCAACCTGATCGGCGAGTACGACTGCATGCAGTTCTACATCCCGCAGGCCGCCTTGACCGAAACCGCCAAAGACCTCGGTATCCGCGCCGTACAGCACCTGCACTGCCCGCCTCACCTGGCCGTTTCCGACCCCGTGGTCCACCACCTGAGCCAGGCGCTGCTGCCGGCGCTGGCGCGCCCGGAGCAAGCCTCGGCGCTCTTCATCGACCATATGGCGCTGGCGCTGCGCGCCCATCTGGTGCAGACCTACGCCGGCGTGCAGGTGCCGGCTCGCCGCGTGCACGCCGGGCTGGCGCCTTGGCAGGAAGACCGTGCCAAGGCGCTGATCATGGCCCATCTCGATGGCGAGATCCTGCTGGAGACACTTGCAGAAGCCTGCGACCTCTCGCGCGCGCACTTTGCCAAGGCATTCCGCGTAAGTACCGGCATGCCGCCGCACCGTTGGATGGTGCTGCAGCGGATCGAGCGCGCTCGGCATTACCTGGCTCACAGCAACCTGTCGCTGGGCGAGATCGCCCATCTGTGCGGCTTCGCCGACCAAAGCCATTTCACCCGCACCTTCGGCAAGGTCGTGGGCATCAATCCGGGCGAATGGCGCCGTCAGAAGCGGCATTGATGCGCCATCTATGCCTGGCGTATCGCGCATTGCGGGAATAGAGCACACGTTTGTACAAAAGCAGCACACCGGTTCTATTAACAGACGGCATCGGCTCGTAAAGTCCAGCATGCCGCTGGATTCAAGGAACTGCCGCATGAGCGTACCGAACACCTTCGAACCCCGGCGAGCTATGGCGAGTTTACCCCGCAGCAGCACGCCGGCTTCGTGCCCGGAATGTTAATAGGCAGATCCGCTGTCGGCGCTGGGCTGAATTACCGACCATAGCCGCTATTGCATATCGTTGCCTACGCCCGATGGATTGCGAGAAGTATCGATCAATACAATACCGACAACCGCAAGCCTCTGGCACGCGGCGAAAAAATATCATTCAACATCGGGCCTTGAAGCCCGGCGCCACCTCTTCGTTCCATGTCGTCAATTGGCTATCCCACCCCACTCACTAAACCGCGTTTCGACGAAGCTTGGCTTGAGCGATGTGCGCGCGTGCGTCTGTTTGCCGAGGGAGAGATTGTTTGGAACCGCGTGACCGATCGCGCAACCAACACCACGTGGATCACAGCAAGCGCGCGTTGGTCGGCAGGCGATGGATGCCGCCGGCTCGAGCGGGAAAGTGAGCTGGTAGATCGGCTTCATCCGAACTGGGCCGTGGCGCCGGTGGAGACCATTCGCACCGCCGATCGGCTGGTATTATTGTACAGTGACACCGGTCACTCCAAGCTGGCGTCAATAGCGCACGGAGTTTCGCTTTCGATCGACCGTTTCTTGCGCATCGCCATTGGCGCGACGCATGCAGTGGCCGAAGCGCACGCGCGTGATCTGCTCCACCGAGACATCCGTTCGGCCACGCTGGTGGATGCCGGGGACGGGCGCATCTTGCTGGCATCATTTGGTTATGCCGCCGACCTGCTAGGTGACACGCCGCCCGCCGCCATGCCGTGGAACCACGACGCTATCGCTTACACTGCACCAGAGCAGGCGCGGGTTCACCATCCGTATAGCGACCAAGCAAGCGACTTGTACTCGCTGGGAGTCGTACTATACAAGCTGTTGACCGGAATGCTGCCGTTGCGCGCGGACTCGAACGCCGCGTGGCTGCACGCCCACGTTGCGGTTCAGCCGGTACGGCCTAATGCCGTCAGGGAGATGCCTGCCCAGTTGAGCGAGTTGGTGCTCAAGCTAATCGCGAAGGACCCCGCGGACAGGTACCAAAACGCGCAGGTACTCCAAGCCGACCTGCTGCGCTGCCAGTCGGAATGGGAACGGCTTCGTGACATTCCACCGTTTGAACTCGGCCTGTCCGGCGCGCCGCGCTCCATTGCCCGGCCACAATGCCTGTTTGGCCGCGCGGCGGAGATGGATTTGCTGACCGCAGCATTCGAGCGGGTCGCACTTGGCGGCCACTCGGAACTCGTGCTGGTATCCGGGGCGCCAGGCGCGGGCAAGTCGGCTCTGGTAGACGAGTTGACTCGCGCAAGCGGATCCTACCCGAGCCGTTCCGCCACAGGCAAGAGCGACCAGCAGCAACGCGACATTCCTTTCGCGCCTGTGGCGCAGATGTTGCGTTCGCTTACCGTTCGGCTGCTAAGCGGTGATAACGTGTCCGTGACCCGCGTGCGCGAGCGCCTAGCAGCCACTGTAGGGGCCAAGGGGCAGCTTCTCGTCGACCTGGTGCCGGAGATCGCGCACGTGATCGGACCATGTCCTGCACTACCGGAGCTTCCAGTTCCCCAGGCGCTGATCCGCGCGCATCGCACCATATTGCAGGCGCTATCAGCATTCGCGCTGGATGGGCTCCCGCTGATTCTGTTTCTCGATGACCTCCAGTGGGCTGACGACTCCACGTTGGCATTGCTGTCCGCTTTCACCAACCAACCGCCTGAGGGTGTTCTCCTGGTCGGGTCTTACCGCAATCACGACCTAGGGTTGTTGGAGCAGATGGGCGCGATGCTTTCCTCGCTGCGTAGCAGCGCGGTGAGGATGACGGAGATCGAGGTCCGCCCGCTTTCGGTTCCTGACGTGAGCGCCCTGGTCGCAGCTATGCTCAACCGGCAAGTCGACGATGTTGGCTCGTTAGCCAACGTAGTCCACGAAAAAGCGGCCGGGAATCCTTTCTTCATTTATCAGTTGCTGCGCTCTCTGGCCGACGAGGGTGTGGTTCGTTTTGACTCGGACGCGGGCGAATGGACATGGGACAGCGCCGAGGCCATGCGGCGCCGTTATTCAGACAATGTGATCGACTTGATGATCCGGCGGCTGGACCGGCTTTCCGTGGACGGCCGGGAGATCCTGCGCCAACTCGCCTGCATCGGCCATCGCGTCGATGGGCACCTGCTGGCGCGCGTGGCAGGTGTGCGTCCGGCCCAACTGCAGCTAGCAGTTCAGTCATTGGTTGATGCCGGCCTGTTGCTGCGCGATGGCCGGGACTATGTATTTCCGCACGATCGCGTGCTAGAAGCGGCCTACGCGCTGACATCTAGCAGTGATCGTCCGGGAGAGCATGCGCGTATTGCAGCCGTGATGATCGATCTCTGGCCGGAAGCGCCTTCGGAGGTCGCGTTTGAGATAGCTAACCAGATCGAGCGGGCGATGTTGCATAACGTGTCCTCGCATGAACGGGTGCAGTTTGCCGGCGCGCTACTGGTGGCAGCGCGGCGCGCACGCAAGGCTGCCGCGATCGATCAAGCTGTGAGCTATCTCGAGGCTGCGTCGGGTATGGTGGAGTTGGATTGGTGGACGGAACAATACCCACTTGCCGTCGCCATTAGCATGCTGCACTGTGAGTGCTTGCTAGCCCAGGCACGGCTCGATGCTGCAGCGAGCGAGATCGAGGCGCTGCTGCACAACGCCGTGCAATCGATCGACAAGGCCGCGGCATATCGTCTTAAAGCGACCCTGCAAACGATCAACTCTGAATACGAGGGAGCAATCTCCGCGGCGCTTGCCGGCCTAACGTTACTGGGTATCGAGTTGCGGCGTTCGGCATCGCCCGAACAAGTCCGCCAAGCCTACGAGGACGTAAAAGGTGCCCTAGACGGTCGCCCTATCGCCGAGATTGAGCATCTTCCTATTGCCGATGACAAGCAGATCGAAGTGGCGATGGGCCTGCTGTCTACGCTAATCTCGTCGTTCTTCGTCAACGACGAACTGTGCTTCTTCCACGTCGCGAAAATGGTGGAACTCACACTTAAGCATGGAGCTACGCAAGACAGCGCTTACGGATTTGCCTGGTTCGGCGTGAAGATTGCGCATCTGTACGAGTCCTACGAAGAAGGCTTTGCGTATGGCGAGGTGGCGTTGCGCCTGGCCCGCCGGTTGAACAACGAGAGCGGCCACATCGCCGCACTGGTGGCGGTGGACCAGGTGAGCCCGTGGACGCAGCCGCTTTCGTCGGCCTTGGCGCGCATCCGCGAGGCGGGTGCAGCGGCCCGTGCCGTGGGTGATGTGCCCATGCAATGCTATGCGTTCAATCACCTGATATCCGATCTCACTGCGATAGGCGAGCATCTCGGGTATGTACAAGATGAGATTCGTCTCGGGCTAGAGTTGACCCGGCGTGTTCAGTATAAGGACGTGGAGTTAATCCTCACGGCACAACAAGCATACGTACGCGGAATGCGGCACGGCCCTTCATCACTCGGTGAGACGGATGGCGAGCATCAGGTCCATATGCGAACGCAGGCAGGGGAAATGGGTGCTAAGTCAATGTCCACCGTCTTCCTGATGCATCTATACGAAGGCATGACTGCGTACTTTCTGGGCGATGCGGCTCGTGCGGTCGAGTGCCTTGCGTTAGCTGAGCCGCTTGAATGGGCGATGCCTGCGCACATCAACGCCTGTGACTGCTTAGTGTTCGGCGCGCTGGCGCACGCCCGGGTGGCCCATGTTAGCGGCAATCGGGAGGAGGCCGTCGCGTTCATCGTCGCACGCCGCGCTAGGCTGGCCAGATGGGCCGAACTCAATCCCGCAACATTTCGTGGCAAGCTGTTGTTGGTCGATGGCGAACTCGCGCGACTGCTCGGCGAGGATGTTAAGGCGATGCAATGCTTCGAGCAGTCCGCGAGCGCGTCCGCAGCGGGCAGCTTCGTCCACGAACAAGCACTTGCGCATGAAGCGGCAGCACTGCATTGCGACGCTTTGGAGCTTAAGACTTCGGCGCGGCAGCATGTGCGCATGGCGCGAGACTGCTACCGGCGCTGGGGCGCTAACTACAAGGTGAGCCAACTTGAGACGCACTATCCTTTCCTTGCTGAGGAGGTAATCTCCGACCCGGCTTCCTCGGACGACGGTGGGCAGGCTGCGCTCGACCTGGAAGTGGGAATTAAGGCTGCTCAGGCTTTGTCCGAAGAAGTGGTACTCGATCGCCTCATTGAGACGCTGATGTCGAACATGATCGTGCATGCCGGCGCTCAATACGGGCTGCTGCTGCTAATGCGCGATGGGAGCCCCTTAATCGAGGCTACGGGAAGGGTGCAGGGTTCCCATGTGGCAGTGACCCTCGATACCCTTGCGCCAACTGCTGACGTTATGTCGCTCGCGGTACTGAACAACGTGGTCCGAACAGGCCGTACGCTCGTGATCTCCGACGCGCAGGCGCACGCGATGTCAGAACTTAACGCGGAACCTGCAACGCGCGTGCTGCGTTCGGTTATCTGTCTGCCGCTGGTCAAGCGCGGCAATTTGATTGGAGTCTTGTACCTAGAGAACAATCTGGCGCCCGACGTATTTACGCCGAGTCGCACGGCCATGCTCGAGGTTCTGGCACCCCAGGCGGCGATTTCACTCGAGACGGCGCGGCTGTATGCCGAGTTGATCGACGAGAACGCCCGGAGGGCTAAATCCGAAGCCGCGCTGGCGAGTGCACGCGCTGAACTCGCCCGCACCTCTCATCTGACCGTGATGGGTGGCCTAGCCGCCTCGATCGCACATGAAATTAACCAACCACTCGGCGCCATCATTTCGTGCGTGGACGCGAGCCTGCGGTGGCTACAGCGAGCCACACCCGATATCGGCGAGGCGCTGGGGGGGCTAAACCAGATTAGGAACGACGGCCTGCGGGCTGCCGAAATCGTGCGCGCATTACGTTCGCTGGCCAAGCAGGCGCCCGCCGCGTTGGGTGCTATGGTGGTGGACGATGTGATCCATGACGTAGCCAGCCTGACCCGCGCCGACATCGAGGCGCATCAGGTGAACCTGATAACTCGCCTGGATGCGGCGAAGGCAATCGTCATTGCGGATCGCATCCAGGTGCAGCAGGTCGTTCTGAATCTGATCAGCAATGCAATCGACGCCATGCGCGAAACGCCGCCCAAGGCCCGCGAGCTGATCGTCAGTTCAACCGTGGACACCGGCTATGTGGTGGTGAGCGTGCAGGACACTGGCACTGGGATCGCCGCCGGGACGCTCGCTCGCATCTTCGATCCGTTCTTTACGACAAAGGAAACCGGCATGGGAATGGGGCTAGTAATCTGCCGTTCGATCATGGAAGCGCAGGGTGGCACTCTCGAGGCATTTTCGACCGAAGGGCTGGGAAGCATGTTCGTGTTTCGGCTGCCTATGGCGACGGAGGCCCAACTCGCTGAGTTGGAATCGAGCTAACGCAGCATTTCGGCCCTGCCAGAATAGTTGGCGCCCCCTTCAAGAGGACGCTGGCTAATTAGGTTGATAACTCCATAGCGTGCTGAACTCCCGCGGAAAGCTGTACTTCAGCGCGCGATGAGGATAGCCGCCCGTTGGAATGCTCAAAGGCGCGCCAGATTGCTCCTCATCCGTTCTAGGTCTACATTGGACGCGGACAGCGGCCGGAGAACGCCTTAGTGCCATTTCACACTAATCGCCAGTGCCAACCTCAATGACCTCAAACTGCGGGCCAACGGAGATGGGCACCCATTTTTATGGCGCCAGCTTTGAAACATTGCGGCCATTGCCTCACGCAAGTTGGCCGTCGCGGTAGCTCTGGCGCCCGACATAGCGGAAGTGAGCTAGTTCGGCGCGATACTGCTCGAAGGTTTCCTCGTTGACAGTCTCAGCGTGGTAGTGCGGATTGGAAAGCACGCGCCGCAGCAAACGGGCAGTATGCTGGCAGCGCCTGGTGCGCGCATACGGAGAAAAAGCAATTGTCGCACAACGCTCACCCCGTCCAAGTCATTCGCATCCGGCGCGCCTACGTGCCGGCTTCTCCCGATGACGGCTTCCGTGTGCTGGTCGATCGCGTGTGGCCTCGTGGAGAAAGCAAGGCAACGCTCGCGCTGGCCGAATGGGCCCGTGACCTTGCGCCAAGCACCGAACTACGCCAGTGGTTCGGCCACCTTCCGGAGCGCTGGGAGCTGTTCCAGACCCGCTATCGCGCGGAACTTGCCACCGACGCGCAACAAGCGCGCCTGCGCGCACTGCTGGTGGCGGCGGGAGGCCGGCCGATCACGCTGGTGTACGGCGCGAAGGACGAGCAGCACAACCAAGCTATCGTGCTTCGAGAGGTGCTGCTCGCACTGTGCCGCGCTTAACTTCTCAGCCGTTGCCGACAAGCCAATCGGGTGCAATGCGCATCCAAACGACGGGATATCATAGGATTTCGGTCGTCGACCTCGAGGTAGCACACTGTCGCAAAAGGGTCGGTCACGGCCCACTCGCCGAGCCCCCCTACGTCCCGCACGGGAATTATGCGATTGAGTCTCGGCAACCAATGAATCGGCAAGATCCGAAACTGCCCCCGCACGAAAATTTTGGTCCTATGCTTCGGCTCTTCGGAGCCTGCGGTGCCTCCGGACGCATGCTGAGGAGATCAGTAACTCGCTGATCCATGGAAATCTCCGGCCGTCACATGCTGCAATACCCTTATGCCAAGGAGATAAGCGATGGATGACCATACCCAGATTCTCGTCTGCAAATGCGGGGTCCCCGTCCGGATTCGCGAACTCCACTTCGAAATCGGAGGCAATCAGGCCTTGGACTGGGCGCCATGTCCGCTGTGCTACCGGAAGCTCTACCAGATGAGCGTCGAAGGGGTCGTTTCAGCGGAGCTGGTGTCGGAGGCGGAGTGGGACTAGCGTCCTCCGCACGAGGATCCCGCAACAGACGCAAAATAGTTTCCCATCCACTTTAGGAGCTAGTCATGACTACCTCCCAATCATCTGTCACCCACCGTGCCCCGTGGAACAAGGGAAGACTGACGGGGCAGAAGCCTCCGTTGAAGTTATCGGAGATCTGGGCCATCCGTACGCGCCTTCAGCTCACTGCTAACACGAGAGACTTAGCGATGTTCAACCTCGCCATCGACAGCAAGCTGCGCGCGTGCGATCTGATTCGCCTCCGCGTTCAGGATGTCAGTGTAGGAAGCCAGGTTGGCATGCGTGCAACAGTCATGCAACAGAAGACGCATCGACCCGTGCAGTTTGAGATTACTGGACAGACTCGGGAATGCCTCCAGAACTGGATACGCGCACGGGGATTAAGCTGCGGCGACTTTCTGTTCCCCAGCCGTTTGCGTTCTTCGCCGCATCTATCGACCCGACAATATGCCCGGTTGGTCCATCGCTGGGTGGCGTCAATCGGCCTCGACACCTCCGCTTATGGAACGCATTCAATCCGGCGAACTAAGGTCTCTTTGATCTACCGACGGACACGGAACCTGAGAGCCGTCCAACTGCTCCTCGGTCATACCAAGCTCGAGAGCACCGTCAGGTATTTGGGGATCGAGGTTGATGACGCTTTGGAGATTGCAGAGCAAACTGAAGTCTGACCTTACATCCGGCCGGCAAGCGGTCGCTTGCCGGCCAGAAGCAGTCACTCAGCACAGCGGACGCGAATGTCCCCGCTTTCCCGAAGCGGCCATTGGCGCCCAGCAGTCTCGATACACCACAAGCTCCTCAAGCGCCCGAAGCCTGGTCGGGAAGCGCCAGGAAACCCGAGCCGCCCTCTACGCGCAAGCACGCCTGGAGCACTACCAGATCACACGTTGCGCGCCTGGCGGGCAACGGTTGGGCGGCGCGGTTGAGCGGTGTCAGTACCGACCGAGCATGAACATCTTCGCCAAGCGTAAGATAGACGGCCAAGGGCAGGCCGAGATGCGCTGCAGCCACGGCTTCCGCACGGGTCGCATGTATCACGCCGTCGGTGTCGGGCGATTCCACGACAGCGCCGGGGGCGTTCCGGTCCATCACGAACTCCGATAAGTCATGCGGACGACGCCACGATCTGGCGATCCATGCAGACGTCGTCCCAACAAGATTGCGTCCGGATAATATCGGCGTCGATCCGCAACGTCGCGGCGGCGCCAACCAGCAGGCTGGCGGGGCCGCGACGTCATGCGTCTGGTGCGCCGGTCGTCGATCAGTCGACGCGTTTGATCTCCGTATAGTCGCCCTGCGTCCTCAGCGTCATCGTCACATCCTTGTCGCTGCGGTTGCGCCAATACCAGCCGTGGTTGCCGTTGAACGCTGCCTGGATAACCCCGGTATCTTCGCCAACCTGACGGCCCTTCTTGTACGAGATGGATCGGCCACCTCCGTCGCCGTGCGCGTCGAAGTTGACGGCGGCACCATTGGCCGTCCAATCGAAATACGCCTTGTCGCCGGCCTTCATCGTGAGCTTCACTTCCGCACCCTGACCAGGACGCAGAACCAGGCTGACCTTGTCCGAACGCCCTGCTGCGGCAGCGGGCTGCGGCGCTGCTGGCGGCTGGGCAGTGGCGGCGGTAGCGCTGACTGACGCCGACGGCGCGTCGTGGGCATGCGCATCAGGCGATGCATGGTCGTGGCCATGCGCCGGCTCGGGCTGCGTTCTCGGTTGCAGGCTCGCTTGCGCTGCCTTGCGGTCGGCAGCCCAGCCCGTCGTTGGCCACGTCGACGCTGAAGCCTGACTCTGAAAGTCCCTTGACAAGATATTCGGCTGCCCGCACCTCATCCTCGACCACGAGCAACTTCATGTGATCCACTCCTTCCGCATTCCAGCCGCGGTACTCAGCGCGAATCTGGCCAGCGCGGGTGATCGTCGTCGATGGTGAACGCATGGCGATGGCTGGTTTCACCGGTACGGTCGCCTTCTGCAAGGTGCGTCGTATCGCCTTCTGCATGATGGTGTTCGATGATGTCGGGGTCGTTGGCCGGCCAGAAGCGCCATGCCGCGAGTACGCCAAGCGCCGAGATCGCGGCGAGCGTGGCGAATGCTGCCGTCATGCCAAATCGCGCGCCAATCTGTCCGGCCAGCGGATAGGTAATCAGCCAGCACGCGTGCGACAGCGAAAACTGTGCAGCGAACACGGCGGGACGATCAGCGGACGTGGTGGAGCGCCGCAGCAACCGGCCGCTCGGCGTCTGCGTCATCGAGTAGCCGATACCGACACACCACAGGCGCCCGATGGTTGCTGCCACAACGCCCAACACGCCGACGATGGCCAGCAGCGACGAGAACCGCGAATCGTCCCATCGAGAGTTACCTACCAGCAGTGCAATCAGCACCACGGCACCCACACCACGCCAGACTCCTATGCGATGACGGGTCAGGAAACTGTCGATGGAAGAAGAAAAGACGGAAGCCTGGTACTGGATTTGCGACATGGATATACGAGGACGAGGGCTAAGGAAGATCGGGAGACATGCAGCGGACCACAGCAGAGCCGGCGCAATGGAAGGCCCAACTGTTCGCGGCATTCTATGCAGCGCCATCGACGATCCGGCTTTATTGCCAAGATGTAATTGCCCGTCAATCTTCGGGCTCCAGCTCAGGGAACGCACTTTCCCATCCCGATGGCGAGCAGGTCGCCGAGTGACGAAAGCGCCCTTCCCATAAGGGGGTTCGCCTCTGCGCCTTCGTGCTCTCGACGCGGCTTCATTCCATTGCGTGGGCCGGGGACTTCCGCCACCCATACCTGGAGTCCTGTAGAATGCCGCGCCATGTCGCGAATCATTGCCATTCTCATGATGCTGATTCTCCCGCTGCACGCGCTGGCTGCGGCGGAGCGACATTTCGCGCATGCATCGTCCGAGGCTTCCGATGCAGTGGAAACGATCGAGCATCTGGCTGCACACGCGGAGAACATCCCGCATCATCACCACGACGAAGATGGCACGGACGTGGACGACGATTTCCTCTCTGCCAGCCACCAGCTCGAATTCGACCTGCTGTCGAACCTCCTTGGTGCTCTGCCGTCGATGGCCTCGCCGCTTCTGCTTGACATGACGCACGTAAAGCCGTCCTTTGCAGCCCGCGCCGTGCCCGCCGTCGCCTTCGGCCCTCCCTTACGTCCACCTCACGCGCCCGCCTGACGGCGGGGCCTTGTCCTTTCCTGCTCGCCGTGTCCTGACGTGACACGGTGCCCCGCCGTGACGCTTGTCGAGCCATAAGCGTTTGGGGAAGTCATGCAGAAGTTTTTCGTATTGCTGGCCGCATCGTTCGCGATGCTGGCCGACGTGTGCGCGCAGACACCGGCAACGGATCTGCACGCATTGTTCGAGGTTGCCTGGGAACGCTCCGTTGCCATGCAGACCACGGCGGGCCGCCGGCAGGAAGCCGCCGCCAGCCGCGTCCAGGCCAACGCACTGATCGCGGGCTCGCCCTCTATCGACCTGCGCCATCGTGGTGACCAGTTGACGGATCGGCGCGGCATCCGCGAGAGCGAAGTCGCGCTCGGCGTGCCCGTCTGGATGCCCGGACAGCGTAGCGCGCGGGGCGCACTGGCGGACGCACAGGCTGCCGAGGCGGAATCTTCGATGATGCTCGGTCAGCTCGCCGTCGCAGCCGAAGTGCGCGAACGGGTCTGGCAACTCGCCGCCGCAGAATCGGAGAACGAGGTGCTGCGCCGCCGCACGGCCGTCGCGAGGTCATTGCGCGACGATGTTCAGCGACGTGTCACCGCAGGCGACCTGGCCCGCACCGACCTGCTGTTCGCGGAACAGGATCTGCTGGCAAACCGTGCTTTGATGACGGAAAGCGAAGCACGCGTCATCGAGATGCGCGCGCGGCTCATGCAGACCTCGGGCGTCCAGGCGTTGCCGCTGCGCTACGACGAACTGCCGGCGCCAGTGATCGCCGGCGCACCGCATCCCCGGCTCGACGCCGCGCTGCGGGCCGTCGAGCGCGGAGAACGCCAGATCGGCTACCTGCAAAAATCCCGACGTGACGCGCCCGAAGTTGGCGTGACCTACCGTCGTGACTCCGCTGGCGGCGGCCTGCCCAGCGACCAGACAGTCGGTGTTTATGTGCGTTTTCCGTTCGCCACCGATGCGCGCAACCTGCCCCGTGAAACGGCCGCGCAAACCGAACTGATGACCGCACGTGCGGAGCGGGACCGCGCCGAGCGCGTCGTGCAATCCGAAATCGATACCGCGCAGCAGACGCTGGCGCTGGCCGAGCAGCAGCTTGCGCTAGTCACGCAGCGCAGCGCCACGCTGACCGAACGCGCCACCCTTCTGCGCAAGACCTTCAATGCCGGCGAGATCGGCCTGCCCGAAGTCCTGCGCGCGCAAAACCAGGCACTGGACGCCGAGGTCGAACTGGCCCGCGTCCGCGCGCGGCGCGGCTTCGCCATTGCCAACCTGAACCAGGCACTGGGAGTGCTGCCATGATCCGACTGCTGATTTCATCCCTCTGGCTCTGCGTGGTCCTGGCCATACCGGCCACGCACGCCGCGCCAGGCGCCCACGGCCCCAATGGCGAACACCTCGATGCACCGGGCGCTATGGCATCCGGTGCTATCACTCGCCCGGCCATCGAAGCCAACACCGAGAGCTTTGAACTCGTTGGCACGCTGCAGGACAGCGAGTTCTCCGTCCTCGTCGATCGCTATGTGACCAACGAGCCGGTCACGACCGGTACGTTGGAAGTCGAACTCGGAGCGTTGAAGGCGCAAGGCAAGCTCAATGCCGACATCGGCAGCTTCTCCTTCACCGAGCCAAAGCTGCTGGCTGCACTGCGGCAGCCGGGAGACCACGCGCTGGTGTTCACACTGCTCACCGGTAACGACACGGACCTGATCGAAGGAAAGTTGCACGTGGCGCAGGGCGGTGGCGCGCATGGCCACTGGTACGCGAGCCCCGTTGTAAAAATCGGCGCGGTTGTTATGGTCGTGCTGTTCGTGATGGTGATGGCATGGCGCCTCCGCCGTCGCCGCACCGTTCGTTAAGGGCAAAGCCATCATGAAGACATTCCTGACCCAGACCCTCGTCGCCCTCCTGGCGAGCCATGCCTTGTTCGCCAACGCCGCCCCCGGTGCCCATGGTCCCGGCGGCGAGCATCTCGATGCACCGGGTGCAACAGCTACAGCCAGCGGACTCGCGCGCCTGCCGGATGGCAGCGTGCAGGTGCCCAAGCTCGCGCAACGGCGCATGGGGATTCGCACCGTCATGCCGCAAGCCGGCGAGCATCCGCAGACGGTGCCGCTGAACGCGACTGTCGTGATGGACCCCAATGCGGGCGGCCGTGTACAGGCCGGTCATCCGGGCTGGCTCGAATCCCCGCGCGATGGCTTTCCGGTATTGGGGCAACGCGTCACGAAGGGACAAGCGCTGGCGGTATTGCGGCACAAGAACGAACCATTCGATATCGGCAACCAGCAGGCGCAGCTCGCGACCTTGACGGCCAACCTCAAGCTGGCCCGGCAACGGCTGGAACGACTGGAATCGCTGCAGGACAGCATTCCGCGCAAGGATATCGATGCGGCGCGCGCGGAAGTGCAAAGCCTGACGGGCCAGCGCGAGGCCGTGGCTACGAGCCTCCATCCCACCGATACGCTGCGCGCGCCTGTTGGTGGTGTCATTGCATCGGCAAATGTGACCGCGGGACAGGTGGTGACCGCTCAGGACATCCTGTTCGAGATCGTCGATCCGCAACGGCTCATGATCGAGGCGCAGAGTGCGGATGCCTCGCTGGTCGGCCGTATCCGCAATGGCGTGCTCGTCGACGGCGGCAAGCTGTCATTCGTCGGCGCAGGCCGCAGCCTCAAGAATGGCGCCGTGCCGCTGACATTCCGGTTGACCGACGGTTCGACGACGTTTGCCGTCGGCCAGCCTGTCACCGTGATCGCGCATCTGTCGGACACCGTCAAGGGTATCGCGCTGCCGAGCGAGGCCGTGGTGCGCAACCAGAACAATGAACCGACTGTCTGGATCAAGTCGGGCGCGCAACGCTTTATCGCCCAGCCGGTGGAAATTCGCACACTCGACGCGCGGACCATCGTGGTCACGCGCGGCCTGTCGCCGGAGAACCGCGTCGTTGTGAGCGGTGCCTCGCTGATCAATCAGATTCGATAAGGACGCGCCATGTTCAACTGGATCGTCCGCGCCAGCCTTGGCAATCGCCTGATGGTACTGGCTGTCGCCATCATCCTGATGGTGTACGGCGCGCTCACCGCATGGCGCACTCCGGTCGACGTGTTCCCTGACCTCAACAAACCACTGGTCACCGTGATCACCGAAGCCGGCGGCATGGCACCTCAGGAAGTGGAACTGCTGGCGTCGTTCCCCATCGAAACCGCGCTCAACGGCATGCCCGGTGTCACCCGCGTGCGCTCGGTGTCGGGCGTGGGCCTGTCCATCGTCTATGCGGAGTTCGACTGGGGAAGCGATATCTATCGCAACCGCCAACTGGTGTCCGAACGGCTGGCGTTGGTCAAGGAGCAATTGCCCGGTGGTCTCACGCCGATCCTCGGCCCGGTGTCGTCGATCATGGGTGAGATCATGCTGGTTGCGCTGCCTGTCGATGCCGCGAAAGTCAGCCCCATGGTGGCGCGCGAGTACGCCGACTTCGTGCTGCGCCCACGGTTGCTGTCCGTGCCCGGTGTGTCGCAAGTCATTCCCATTGGTGGCGAAGTCCGACAGTTGCGCGTCGAACCCGACACCGCACGCATGGCGCAGTTCGGTGTCACGCTGGCCGATGTCAGCCGCGCATTACGCGACTTCGCCGCAAATTCAAGCGGCGGCTTTATCGACCTGAATGGCCGCGAATACCTGATCCGCAATCTGGCGCGCACCACTCGACTCGAAGACTTGCGCGGACTGGCCGTGAGCTATCGGGACAACGCCCCCGTGCTGCTGGAGCAGATCGCGACGGTGCGGCACGCCGCGGCGGTCAAGCGTGGCGACGCGGGCTTCAATGGCCTGCCAGCCGTCATCGTCAGCGTGCAGAAGCAACCGGCAGCCGATACCGTCAAGCTCACGCGAGAGCTTGAGCAGGCGCTTGGCGAACTGAAGCAGGGCCTGCCTGCGGGCATGGCTGCGCCGCAGATCCTGTTCCGTCAGGCCGACTTCATCGAAGCATCGATCGGCAACGTGGTCGAGGCACTGCGCGATGGCGCCATCATGGTGGCCATCGTGCTGTTCGCCTTCCTGCTAAGTGCGCGCACGACGGCGATTTCATTGATCGCCATTCCGTTGTCGCTGGCCGTGACGGCGCTCGCGTTCAAGCTGCTGGGCCAGTCGATCAACGTGATGACGCTGGGTGGCCTCGCCATCGCCATCGGCGAACTGGTCGATGATGCCGTGGTGGATGTCGAGAACATCCTGCGACGGCTCAAGCAGCGGCGGACCATGGACAACCCGCCGTCCGTACTCGATGTCATCTGGCGCGCATCGATCGAAGTTCGTTCGGGCATCGTCTACGCCACGCTGATCGTCGTGCTGGTGTTCGTACCGCTGTTCGCGCTGCCCGGTATCGAAGGTCGATTGTTCGCGCCGCTGGGCATTGCCTATATCGTGTCGATCCTCGCGTCGATGCTAGTGTCGATGACGGTCACGCCGGTGCTGTCGTACTACCTGCTGCCGGCGATGAAGCGCCTCGATCATCCAGACAGTCCGCTGGTGCGATGGCTCAAGGGCGTGGAAACGCGGGTGCTGCGCTGGGCCTTTCCCCGTGCGCGGATGGTGCTGTCCGCCGCCGTGGCAACGGTGCTGCTCGCCGCGGCCACCGTGCCCTTCCTGCCGCGCGCATTCCTGCCGGCCTTCAACGAAGGCTCGCTCGTGATGTCGCTGATGTTCAATCCCGGCACTTCGCTGGCCGAGGCCAACCGCATGGGTGCGCTGGCCGAAACGCTGATCCGGCAGGTGCCCGAGGTGGTTCAGGTCGGCCGACGCACGGGCCGCGCGGAACTCGACGAGCATGCCGAAGGCGTTCACTCGTCGGAAATCGATGTGGATCTGAAACGCTCCGGCCGCAGCCGCGAAGCCGTGATGGCCGCCATTCGCGCGCAGTTATCCACGTTGCCGGCCTCGGTTGCCATCGGTCAGCCAATCTCGCACCGGCTCGATCACCTGCTGTCTGGCGTGCGCGCGCAGATCGCGCTCAAGATCTATGGCGACGATCTCGACACGCTGCGTGGACTCGCAGAGAACCTGCGCGGACGGCTCACTGGCATTCCCGGGCTGGTCGATATTTCGGTAGAGAAGCAGGTGCTGATTCCACAGGTCAATATCCGGCTCGACTATCGCAAGGCTGCGCAGTACGGCATCGCGCCCGGTGATGCGCTGGCGAGCCTGCAAACGCTCGCCGAAGGCGCGCGCGTCTCGCAAGTCATCGAAGGCGTGAAACGGTTCGATCTCGTTGTACGCCTGCCCGATGCCGGTCGCACACCGCAGGATCTGGCGCGCATCATGATCCAGTCTCCGCGCGGCGCCATACCGCTCTCGGCCATCGCCACGGTGGAGGAAGCCGACGGGCCGAATCAGGTGGGTCGAGAAAACGGCCGGCGACGCATCGTGGTCTACGCGAATACCGATGGCTCCGACATGTCGCGCATCATCGGCGGCGTACGCGACACCATCGCGCAATCGGGGCTGCCGGGTGGCTACTTCGTCAGCGTCGAAGGCCAGTTCCAGGCGCAGGAACAGGCTAGCCGCCTGATCGCGCTACTGGCGCTGGGCTCGCTGGCGATGATCTATCTCGTGCTGTTCTCGCGGTACCGCTCACATCGTCTGACGCTCGCCATCATGGGCAACATTCCGTTCGCATTGATCGGCAGTGTGGCCGCAATGTGGATCGGCGGACTGACGCTGTCGGTGGCGTCGATGGTGGGCTTCATCACGCTCACCGGCATCGCCACGCGCAACGGCATTCTCAAGGTGAGCCACTACATCAACCTTTGTCGCTTCGAGGGCGAGCAATTCGGCATTCCCATGCTGGTGCGCGGATCGCTCGAACGGCTCACGCCGGTGCTGATGACGGCGCTGGTGGCGGCGTTTGCGCTGGTGCCGCTGCTGATTTCGGCGGATGCGCCCGGCAAGGAAATCCTGCACCCCGTGGCCGTCGTGATCTTTGGCGGACTGCTCAGCTCCACACTGCTCGATGCCGTGCTCACACCAGTGATCGTCTGGTCCTTCGGACGCGAACCCATCGAGCGGATTGTGAAGGAAGGCGGACGCGAAGCGTATTGATTGCACGGATCGCACTGGATCCAAGGGCTTCGTGGCGACGCCCTGGAAGTCGCCCGTTTTCTGGAGTTATCCCATGAAGAAGTTGATCGCCATCGCCATTGCTGCCGCCGCCCTGGGCACCGCCGGTCTCGTCCATGCCCACGGCGCAAAGCCGGCGCAGTACGGCGGCGTGGTGCAGACCGCTAGCGACATGCAGTTCGAACTGGTGAAAAAGGACGGCAAGATCAGCCTGTACGTCGACGATCACGACGAAAAGAAATCCGTCACTGGCGCCAAAGGCAAGCTGACCGTACTGGCCGGCACGGACAAGAAGGAAACCACGCTGGCACCGGGCAACGACAACGCGCTGGTTGCCAAGGACGCCATCGCGCTGCCGTCGGGGGCCAAGGCGGTTGCAACGGTGACGTTTGCCGATGGTCAGACGGTGACGGTACGTTTTTCGGTGAAGTAAGACGATGAGGATCGGCGACCCTGACAGGAGGGTCGCCGATCATTTGCGCTGCAATCGACACTTAGCTGCCGTACACAACCCTTCTTTGTAGAGACCTCTACAACATTGAAGCAGGAACTTCGACCCACTAAGCTGGGCGCATGACTCCTGTTCAATCTTCCTCCCCGTGGGTGCTGCTGATCGTCAGCCTGCCCACATCTGCCGCCACCGCCCGCATGCGGTTCTGGCGCGGCATCAAGGCGCTTGGTGCGGCGGCCTTGCGCGACGGGGTCTATCTGCTACCCGATCTCGCTGGATTGCACGAGCCACTGCGAGCCCTCTCTACCGACGCGATCCAGGAGGATGGCAAGGTCTGGACGCTTTCCGTGCATGCCACCGCCCCCGAGCAGGATGCCGAATATCGCGCGCTGTTCGATCGCACGGCCGAATATGCAGACTGGATGAAGGAAGTCTCCAGCGCGCGAGCAACATTGGCCGATGCCGACGAAGCGGAACTCCTGCGCATGACGCGCCGTTACGGCCGCGGTTACGACGCTATCCGCAAGATCGATTTCTTCCCGAACGAGGCCACGGCCCGCGCTGAAGCGCAGTGGCGCGATTTCAACGCGGCCATCGACATCATGCTGTCGCCGGGCGAACCGCAAGGCGGGGCCGGCCGCATTCCACAGCGAGATCCCATGCAGTACCAGGGACGTCGCTGGGCCACCCGGAAGCACCTCTGGGTGGATCGTGTTGCCTGCGCCTGGCTGATCCGACGCTTCATCGATCCCCACGCCACGTTCCTGTGGCTCGACGACATACACCAGTGCCCGGAGGATGTGCTCGGTTTCGATTTCGATGGCGCCGCCTTCACGCATGTGGGCGACCGGGTTTCCTTCGAGGTGCTGCTCGCCAGTTTTGCACTCGACGAGAACAAGGGTCTGGCGCGACTGGGCCAGATGGTTCACGTGCTCGACATCGGCGGCACGCCCGTAGCGGAAGCCAGTGGCTTTGAAGCGATATTGGCCGGCGCACGCGAGCGACTGTCCGATGACGACGCATTGCTGGAGGAGGTCGGTTATGTCCTCGACTCGCTCTATACGCATTTCTCCAGCGCGCGCAAACGCTAGGACACGCCAGTTCGTCGACGGCTTCCAGCTCTCCGCAACACTCTCTACGCAAGACAATGAACGCGCCCCAGCCAACCACCTTGATCGAGCCGGAGCACGCGCTTCCCGGCTATACGCTGCGCCAACTGGTGATGTACTTCCTGAAGCTTGGCACGCTGGGCTTTGGCGGTCCGGTAGCGCTCGCCGGCTATATGCATCGGGATCTGGTCGATACGCGGCAGTGGATTACCGATGGCGACTACAAGGAGGGGCTATCGCTGGCGCAACTCGCACCGGGCCCGCTTGCTGCCCAGCTCGCGATCTACCTCGGCTACGTACACTACCGCATCCTCGGCGCGACACTGGTCGGCATCGCCTTCGTGCTGCCGTCGTTCCTGATGGTGTTGGCGCTTGGCTGGGCGTATGTGCGCTTTGGTGGCCTGACCTGGATGCAATCGGTGTTCTACGGCGTGGGTGCTGCGGTGATCGGCATCATCGCCATCAGCGCCTACAAGCTGACCAAGAAGAGCGTAGGCAAGGACAAGCTACTCTGGCTGATCTATCTCGTACTTGTCGCCGTGACGGTGATCACCGAATCGGAGGTTGCGTGGCTGTTCCTCGCGGCCGGCGTGCTGGTATGGTTCTGCCGCGCGCCGCCCAAATGGCTGCGGCAAGGCAGACTGAATGCGATAGCGGCTACCCCGCTGGCGGCGGGCGGCTTGATGAGTACGGTTGACTGGCCGCTTCTGTCGCAAATCGCCGTGTTCTTCGCCAAGGCTGGTGCGTTCGTATTCGGTTCCGGGCTTGCCATCGTGCCATTCCTGTACGGTGGCGTGGTGACCGAGCATCACTGGCTGAACGACAAGCAGTTTGTCGATGCCGTAGCCGTCGCGATGATCACACCCGGCCCAGTTGTCATCACGGTGGGCTTCATCGGCTACCTCGTGGCGGGCTTCCCCGGCGCCTGCGTCGCGGCTGCCGCAACGTTTCTGCCTTGCTACCTGTTCACCGTTCTCCCTGCGCCGTATTTCAAGAAATACGGCAAGCTGCCTGCGATCCTGGCGTTCGTCGATGGCGTGACCGCAGCGGCGATCGGCGCCATCACCGGGGCGGTGATCGTTCTGGCGAAGCGTTCGATCGTCGATATCCCGACTGCGTTGCTGGCGCTCGCCACAGTTGCACTGCTGCTCAAGTTCAAGAAGCTGTCAGAGCCGATGATTGTTGCTGGCGCTGCATTAATTGGTCTGGTGGTCTATCCATTGCTGCACCATTGATACGGCACACCATGCTTTCCCGCCTCATCGTGCCGTCCGGTGTCGACGCAACCGTCCTGCCGCTTCTTGCCGGACGCTCGTTGCGTGGCTTCTGCGATGGCTTCATTGCCGTGCTCCTGCCCGCATACCTGCTGGCCCTCGGCTTCGACGAGTTCGCGGTGGGAGCGATCAGCAGTGCCACGCTGATCGGCTCCGCACTCGCCACCATCCTCGTCGGATTTGTCGGCCATCGCTTTGCACAGCGACGCCTGCTGATGTTGGCCGCCGTCCTGATGGCGGCCACGGGTGCGGCCTTTGCGGGCTTGACATCGCTATGGCCACTGTTGATCGTCGCATTCGTCGGCACACTGAACCCTAGCTCGGGCGATGTGAGCGTGTTCCTGCCGTTGGAACAATCACGACTGGCTGAGGCGGCGACACCCGATTCACGCACGGCACTGTTTGCACGCTACGGTCTTGCGGGTTCCCTGTCCGCAGCGTTCGGGGCGTTGGCCGCAGCCATTCCGGGCTGGATGTCCATGCATGCCGGCGTATCGTCTCTTGACGCCATGCGTCTGATGTTCGCCGTCTACACGCTGTCGGGCATCGCACTGTGGGCACTCTATGCGAGGTTGCCCGATCCACATCCGCAATCAATGTCGCCACCAGCACCGTTAGGTCCATCGCGCTGCATAGTCGTGCGGCTGGCAATGCTGTTTAGCGTGGATGCATTCGCAGGCGGCCTGGTCGTCAATGCCTTGCTCTCGCTTTGGCTAATGCAGCGTTTCGGCATGACTTCCGGTGCAGCAGGACAATTCTTCTTCTGGGCGGGACTGCTGACAACCGCGTCCCAACTCGCCGCCGTCCCGCTCGCCCGGAAGATCGGACTATTGAACACCATGGTGTTCACGCATATTCCATCCAGCATGTTCCTGATTGCGGCGGCGTTCGCACCGTCGTTGTCCCTGACGCTACTGTTGCTGCTGGCGCGCAGCGCACTGTCCCAGATGGATGTGCCAACGCGTACGGCGTTCGTGATGGCAGTCGTCACCCCCGCCGAGCGCAGTGCGGCAGCAAGTCTCACCGCAGTACCGCGCAGCCTGGCCGCAGCGATCGGCCCGATGCTTGCCGGTGGCCTCATGGCAATAGGCTGGACCGGAGCCCCTCTGCTGGCCTGCGGCTTGCTGAAGATCGGCTATGACCTGGCCATCCTGGCGGCGTTCAGGCAGACCAAAACGTTGAACTGACGAAACTAAGATGCAACCCATCGCAAACCTCCGGTGGCCGGGGCGGCGACTCTACATGACCGTTCACCGGCCTAAAGCTGCCGGTGGCACTGCAATGCTGAGGGGACTGCAACGGGTCGGAAGGGGTCGTATCGCATCACCACAAGCACGAATCTGCCAGCATCGCAGTAAGTCGTTCCGACTTGCCTGCCATTGGCAGGCAAGTCCATCGTTGAAATCTTTATTCGTTTGACTCAAAACTCGTTTGGACTGAGCACGACCTTGAGCCTCTTTGCGTTGTCTTCTGCTGGTACCGAAGGCATGCGGTTGGACATCATTGGATACGCATCGGGATGGCGCTTCACGTACTCCACCAAGCTGCCCCATGGTTCCGGGTCGCCCCCGACATTGCGATAGTTCACCAGACCATCAGGAGTCGGCGGAAGTTCGGGAATCTCGGGAAAGTAGAATCGATACGCCCATCCCTCGTCTTGCTCAACGCCCAGCACGATGGGCAGCACCTTCCACTCCTTCCACATGTGGAGGTCTTCCCAAACATCGCGGTCCCTCGCATCCGCAAGCCAGCGCAACGTCAAGTCGCCGACGGAGAATGTCATCTCGAGGATGGGATGGTCGCCGAGCTGCAGGCTTCCGAAAGTCAGGGTAGCGGGCGAGAAATCCTCTGGCAGGCTAGCCAGGTCGGATGTGGCCACGGGGCATGTCAATGCACCAACGTAAGGTGGCAGTCCTTCCGGCATCTCCGGCTTGCGCCAGAATTGCCCAAAGAGGTTGAACTGCACTACATCATGCACACCGTTTCCGAAATCGTTCATTTTTATATTCGCCTTGGGCTGCGCGCCTTCGCTAGTCGCGAAGTACCGGGCAGCCCGGTTCTGATTGCTGAGCGAGCGCAAGCCGTGCGCTCGTACCAAATGCTTACGCAGCCAGTGCTTGCGGCATCCGGCGAGTCATCCGGACTGCGCCGTTCTGCGCCCCGTGCCCGAAGCAGCAGCGGAGCCACCAATAGGCCAGATAGAACTCGGCATCAGAGAACCTCTTTGCCTTCTCCTCCCAGGCATCGAAGTCAGCCAACAGCTTCTTCGATGTCTTGGGCCCATGGACGGTAAAGGCGTGGTGAGGATGGAGGATTTCCTGGAACGGACCATCCGTGGGTCCTGCTTCAGCGTTGCGCTCAAAGCCAACCATCGCGGCCAGGACGTCGTGCCAGTCGCGCCCGGCGCAACCGATAGCCAAGTTGTACTCGAGGCGACGACCGTATTCGTAGAAGGCATCCTGCTCGAACTCGGACGTGAGAGTCGCGGATTCACCCGGGACGTGCAAAACGTCCGTCAGGACTTTACCGGTCGCGGGGTCGGCCAAGCAGCCGTCTGCGCGGTTGATAAGGTCCTTGCGCTGTTGCAGACCGTTGTACACGACGTAGACATACATACCCATATTCATTCTCCCTATTGAGTCGGAGATTGCGACGCCGCCGATTAGCAGCTCGCGCAGGACGTGTGCCTGTAAATGAATATAGAGTTGCGAAGTGTTGATAAACGCGCAGAAAGCGCGCCATCGGACCAGAAAAATCTCTCCGTGAGGAAAACTACCTGAATTCAACGGGAGACTTTTCTTGGGCGGAAATGCGAAATTTCCGTTCGATAATCGCACACCCCAGACACGGGCCGGCAACCAGGGTGCCGCCCGCAGGTTTGCCTACCTCGACTTCTTGGCGCGCTCAGTTGAGGAGGATCGTTGGTGCTTTGCAGCTTCATCTTCGGCCTGCCTCAGCACGTCAGAGGCTCGCACGCCTAAGGCGTCACACAACTCGAAGAAGGAAGCGATGCGCAGTCCCTTGCGGTGATTCTCCACGTTGGAGATGGATGTTGACGACATTGAGGCGAGTCCAGCGACAACGAGCTGCGTGAGCCCCTTGTCCTCTCGTAATTTTCTCAGCACATGGCTGAGCGCCTCTGTCCGGTCCATTCGTTCGCTCGGGTGATGTAGAGCGAATTTTCCGGTCGCGTTTGCACTGAAACTTCAACTAAAGTTAAAGTGCGCCAACTTTATTTTCTGGGCTGAGGCTGACGGGACGAGGGTGTCGCCGGTCCTCCCACCGCCCTGCCGCAGCCCCAATGCCGTCCGACGGCAACTCCACCCTGACATTTGAGCTGAATCTGTATGCCTGATTGGATCGAACTGGATGAGCAGGCGAAGCGCCAGTATTTCGATGCCAGAGAAGTGTTTGAGGCTTGGGAATCCGCGCGAGATGCGGCGCAGACCTTCAGCGGTGGGATGTTTTGGCGAGTCAGCAAAGGCAACGAGTATCTGATTCGAAGCGGCAAAGACAATCGTCAGCACAGCCTTGGCCGCCGCTCAATGGAGACGGAGGCAACGTTCGAGCGATTCATGTCCGAGAAACGCCAGGCTCAATCGACTCTGACGGCTCTACGCCACCAAATGGCAATGCATTACCGGCAGAACCGCGCCCTTGGCGTTGGCAATGCACCGGCGCTCCTGATACGCGCCCTCTCGGCCTTCAACCGAGAGGGATTGCGAGAGGACGTACTAGTGACCGGCGACTGTGCGCTGTTCGCTTATACGGCACTGGCCTGTGTTCGCCTGCCTGAGCGAGACGAGCTCGCCGAACCACGGCTCTCGCTTCAGTTCGTTGCAGCCGACCGTGCCATTGGAGAGCGTGCCTTTGCAGCCTTGTGTGCAGTCGACAAATCGTTCGTCGCATCCCAAGTCACTGACGAACGCCTGAAGGCCAGAAACTCCGAGGGGAACGTCGTAGAAATCTATGTTGGCTGGCACGTCGGCATGTTCGCCAAATCAACCCCGCGGGAAACGCGTACCTTCTCTGCCCCGATAGTTTCCGCGACAGGAAGGATGGCACGAATGACGACGGTGCACCCGCAATGGTACGCCTCCAATGCGCTCGATCAGCGCGAACACTTAAACGCAGGAATGGTGCTACGTCTTCTGGACTTCCGGCTACCCGAGTGGCGCGAGGAGTCGAGAAATCAGACTAAAGCACTTGAATCTCTGGCGCGCGCTTCGTAGGCACCTGCCGGACTAAGAGATACCTCTATGGAACACATACGTAAAGGCTTGGCCGCTCTGCTAGAAGAGTGGCCTGAGGGAGCCGCGACAACCCACAAGAGGTACAGCTTCGACAAAACCATCGACCAGATGACAGAGCTGGAGTTGATGTACCAACTGTGCATAACAGATGGTCTCGAGATCATTGGCGACCCGACAAAGGCTTTTGCTGCTTACGACGCCGACAGAGGCAGTCTCAGGGTCTATTCGATGAACAATGCCCATGTACAACTGACGCCTTGCGACTCCACAAGCCGACTTGCAGTACTCGAGTATGCACAGACACACGGCGCAAGCTTCACCGTCGTCCGCGACGAAGTGACCTGCGCTATTGCCGATGTCACCGCATCAGGAAAGACGTATTTCGTGGCTGCGCTCAGGGCTATGGCGAAGTACCACGCCACCCACAAGCCTGAGTAACGCGGGCCAACATGCCGAAACGAGCCGCCCTACCCTCATGGATCAACCGGCAACAGCTTGCCTGTATTGGGGTCAAGACTTGTAGGGGCAGAAATGCACCGGTAGTTGCGGAGACTCGTTTGCGCCAAGAGGTACGGACGTGGCGCACATAGACCCGGCTCGCTCGTACACCCCCGACGAGCTTGAATACGAGGTTGGCTCAAGCCTTAGGCGACTTCGTATCAATCGGAACCTGGAGCAAGCCGTCCTGGCAGAGCGCGCAGGTGTCAGCACCCGTGCGTTGCGGAATCTAGAGCTAGGTAACGGCTCGTCCTTACATACGCTTGTCTGCGTCGTTCGCGCGCTCGGCCGGCTGGAATGGTTCAACACCATTGGGCCGGTCGCCAGCATCAATCCACTGATGATGACTAGGGATGCAGAGCCTCGCCAGCGCGCGAGCAAGCCGCGAGGGAAGAAACCGGAGACGAACCATGAACCTCAATGACGTGCCAGAGGACTTCCCGCGTATCACGCTTCCCGCGGCGGTGACTGGCGTGCAACCAAAAATCGGCGTTCGGGAAATTGGCGGCCGATACGTCGCCGGTCAGACCGCGGAAGAGCGATATGAGCGGTGGGATATCTGTGAGGATCTGGCGCGGCAGTTGTTGCTGGTTGCTAGGAAGGATGAGTCGGCGCATCTAGGGCAGTCGCGGGAAATGACGCTCAAGAGAGTCCGGATTTCCGTGTCGCAGAAGGGTTGGTGCTCCGAGGACGAGCTGGATTGGCTCATCGGGAGACTGGCTGTGCTGCTTCGGGACGGACTTGGCAACCAAGAAGGATGAGGCGTGCCGCTTCAATTGAAGGATGCAATCGACAAGCTTTACAGGCCGCCGAGGGACGGGAAGCGCCAGGTGTTGGCGATATCGCGGGGAGTGGCTGAGAAGTTGCCGCGACTGGAGTCGGTGGCGGTTATCTCGGTGACTGCGCCTGGCAGACCGTTGGCCAGCCTTGACGGATTCACGCAGATCCTGCGGCTGAGCTTTGCGGATGTCGACTTCATGAATCCCGAGCTTTCGGCTAGAGCGAGGGAGAGGCTCGCTGACGCATTCCGACCGGAGCATGCGAAGGCGATTCGCAGGTTTGTCGAGGGGCTACCAACCGAAGTGGCGACTGTCGTAGTGCATTGCGAGGGAGGATACTCGCGGTCGTGCGCGATCGCCATGACGCTGCATCAGATGTACGGATACCAGGCTGATATTGCAACGTTGCACCAAGCGAATCGATCGGTTCTGCGTCTATTGACACAGAGTATCGCAGCCAAAAGGCGATAGCCGACTCTCTGTGTGGGCGCCAATGAGGTCGCGGTTAGCCGTAAGAGAGAAAAAAGCACTGCCGAAGCAGTGCTCTTCTGGATGTGCCAGGCGCCCCTTCTTCACCTAGTCAACGCTTCTTGTTCGACTGAGCCACGACCGAGCCAGCAAGCGTTTTCGTCAACGACGACGAGCGAGCATTGTCCAACGCCTTTGACGCCTTGTGTTCGGTGCTGGCGCCCGTCTGCGCATTAGTGCCGGATTGCCGCAAAGCCGAGCCGGCGAGAGACTTCTGCAACGCACTCGACGAACTGCTGCCAAGCGCCTTGCCTGCAGTTGAGGCGACCTGGGGAGATGTTCTCTTGTTGTTTGTAGCCACGATTACTCCTCAAAGCGCTCCAGGATCGCGGAAGTCGGCGCTTCTGGAGCTAAGCGAGCCAGACTAGGTTCGATGGGGCATACCCACTAAATACAGCATCTTACGATTGTAGAAATACCGTATCTAGTTAAATTGTGCTAGAGAGATCGTCGTGGCAGCTCCAGTGGCGCACAAACGAAAACCGGCCCGCCGCATACCTTCTCGGGCATGCGGCGGGCCGGCTTCAATGCTTGCGGCACCTGAAGCGCCGCCCTTCTACTTTCTTGCTACCAGCGGGTGCCGATCACCCGTTCGCGTAGACCACCTTGGCCTTGCGCGCTTCCGCCTGCAGGCGGGTGAAAATGTTTTGCACGGTGGCGATCACGCGCTTCACGTCGTTGGCAAAACCCAGGCTTTGGGTGCCCAGCTCACGGTCGATCAAGTCGCGTTCGAGTTGGTCGGTCAGCTTGATGTCGGATTGGATGTTCATAGCGTCGCTCTAACTAGGGATTACCCTTATGGGGTTTTCCCGCAGTGTAGCAGAGACGATGCCGCATTGCACAAAATTCTTCTTGGTCCTATTGCTGTGGGCAAATGCAACCGGCAAGTGTCAGAAATCTGCGCATACGTTATGGCGCACTCAAGCCGTAGGCGGCAACGATTCAATGAATCTTCGCGCCCTTCTTTACGCCTGTAAATCAACAGCTTGTGGCCATTTCGAATGGCGGCAGCCATATGCTTCCTACAGTTGCCACTTCGGCATCCACTTCCTTCATTGCCTTACGACAGGCGCGACGTCCTCGGCACCCATCAAGCGTATTGCGGCACCGGATAGCTCAAATTCCAGGCAAATATTTGATTAAGTCGCCATCAGCGCGACTCAACCAGCACATTACGGTGCGGCCCCTCACAGGATGCCGGCCTGCCACCAGCCCGTATGGCCGCGAGGCTCCAGTGCTCGCGTCGGAACATGGGTACGCGCGCCGGCCCCCTCGAATTCGACAATGACTGCGGTGGGGCTCGCAATGCGGGTGATGATTACGGGCGCGCCTCGAAAGATCCACTTCGTTTCGATCTGATAGGGGCTTTGTCGGTATGCTTTGCGGCGTTGCTTGCTGTTCATATCAATCGTGCTTCATCTGCAGACTGCCTGCGGTGTGGACGCAAAAATAAAAGTTACGGGACGAGCGCCTCCGTTCGCGCCTCCGAGACGGCTTGCGCCAGTTCCTCGGTCACACGGATCTCTGCCCCGATCGGGGTCATCTGCGCGGTTGCCGCAAATGGCGCGGCCGATGTCGGGGATGGATGGCTATTGCGTCGCCACAGGAAGAAGGACGCCAGGCCAGCGTGCAGGACGAGAAATGCCCAGAAAAGCCCGCTGGGCCCCAACCGATTCATGAGCGGAGAAATGATCAAGGGACTGATCGCCGAACCGACCGAGTTGATCAGGAGCATGCCTTGAATGACGCGTACCAGCTCGCTGGCCTCTGCACGATCCGCCGAGTGGCTCACCGCCACCGGGTAGATAGCGAAAATGCTGCCCCCGATCAGGAACATCAGCACCATTAACAAGGGCGGATAACTCGGAAGGATCAGGACAGCCAACGAGACCGCTGCGCAGCCCACGCTCAATGCAAGCAGGACGCTCTGCCTGTCTTTCCTGTCGGACCATCGTCCTACCGGGTATTGCAACGCCATCGCGCCGCAGATGGCACTGGCCATCAACTGGCCAACCTGGGCAACGCTCATGCCCTCTCGTTGCAGGTAGATCGGCAGTAGCGTATAGACCGCCGCAATGCCCACACCGGAACCAAAGCTGCCGATTGCGCCTGCGGGCGTCATGCGAACGAGATCCTGTGGCATCAGGGGTTCGGCATGACTTACGTCCGGTGCAGTCTTCGGCAAAACGGCCATGGGCAACACCGCCATGGAGGCGAGTACACCGGCCACCATGAATGGCGCGCTCTCAGCCGCAGATCCAATGGCGCCCAGACTCATCTGCGCGAGCATGATGGAACCGTAGAGCGCGATCATATAGATCGCCAGCAATCGCCCCCGGGACTTCGTATCTCCCACGAGCAGCAACCAGCTTTCCACGACGAGGTAGATCCCTACCATCGCCCAGCCATTCACAAGGCGCAGCAGCAGCCAGATCCAGGGATCGAAAACCAGACCCTGGAGCAGGTAGGTGATGGCGACAAGGGAGGCAAAGCTGCTGTATGAGCGGATATGACCGATTCGGGAAATCAGCCGGTCGCTGGTTACCGCACCGAGAGTCAGCCCGACAAAATACGCAGACGAAATGGCGCCGATCATCGTTGCCGAAACGCTTGCGGCGTCAAGCCGCAGAGACGTGAGGGAAGACATGAAGCCGCTTCCCAAGCTGACAATGAACAACCCTAAAAGTGGCCCAACCGCCACGACCCAACTGCTGCGCGACACAACTTCCTCTCAAAGCAATACGAAATGCACCGCGGAGGATACCCGATGTCGGACGCCCCCTACGCAAGCGCACTCCAAGTCCAGTGCCGATAGGAAAGTCGATGCGCCCGGGTGTTCAATGCCGGCCAGCGATTTGACCGGAACATCGAACACCCGTCGCAAGCGCATGCAGTATCGTGGTGCGTTATCCCAGCCAGGCTTTGATGGTTCCTCCCATCACCGAACTGGAAATGCCGTAGCGATCGTGCAGGGTGGGCAGTGCGCCGGCATCGAGAAAAGCATCGGGCAAACCGATCTGTCGGAACGGCACGTTCACGCCGGCGCGCAGCAAAGTTCCCGCTACCGCCTCGCCCAGTCCGCCGATCACCGTGTGGTTCTCCGCCACGACCACAAGGCGTCCGGGCTTGCGCGCTTCGCGCAGGATGGTCTCCGTGTCCAGCGGCTTGATCGTCGGTACGTGCAGCACCGCAACGCCCACACGATCCGCTTCCAGCGTCCTGGCCACTTCCAGCGCGCGCATTGTCATGATTCCCGACGAGATGATGAGCACCTCCGCGCCATCTCGGAGGAGCTTGGCCTTGCCGAGTTCGAACTGGTAGTCGTACTCATCGAGCACGACGGGCACGTTCCCGCGCAGCAGACGCGCATAGACAGGCCCATCGTGCGCGGCAATGGCAGGCACCATCTGTTCGATATCGATGGCATCGCACGGATCGATGACAGTCATGTTCGGCATCGCGCGCATCAGGGCCAGATCCTCGGCAGCCTGGTGGCTGGGTCCGTATCCGGTGGTCAGGCCGGGCAATGCGCAGACAATCTTGACGTTGAGGTTGTCCTCGGCAATCGTCTGGTGCATGAAGTCGTATGCACGTCGCGTGGCGAATACCGCGTACGTGGTCACGAACGGCACCGCGCCTTCGTGCGCAAGACCCGCTGCCGCGCCCATCAGCAACTGCTCGGCCATCCCCATCTGGTAGTACCGTTCGGGATATGCCTTTGCAAAGAGATGCAGGTCCGTATATTTGCCTAGGTCTGCCGTCATGCCGACGATGTCGGGACGTTGCGCGGCCAGCGCGGTCAATGCATGGCCGAAGGGTGCAGCGCGCGTGGCCTGTCCTTCTGCGGCGATCGACGCAATCATTGCGGACGTCTTGAGGCGGGTCTTACCCGTATCGGCGGTGCGGCTCATGCTTGTCTCCCGGCTTCCAGCGCCTGCAGCGCGAGTTGCCATTCGTGGGCTTCCACCCGGATGAAGTGATTCTTCTCGCGTTCTTCGAGGAACGGTACGCCGCAGCCCATGCGGGTATCGCATACGATGATGCGCGGCTGCTTGCCCTTGTGATGGCGGGCGTTGTCGAAAGCGGCGGCTACAGCGTCGATATCATTGCCATCCACTCGCTGCACATACCAGCCGAACGCTTCGAGCTTGGGCACGAGCGGTTCGAACGCCATGATCTGCGTCGAGGGGCCGTCAGCCTGTTGATTGTTGACGTCGACCATCGCGATCAGGTTGTCGAGCTTCCAGTGGCTTGCGGACATCAGGCCCTCCCAGATGGCACCCTCGTCAAGCTCGCCATCGGAGAAGAGCGTGTAGACGAACGCATCCGACTGCTTGCGCTTCAGGCCCAGACAGCGACCCACGGCGATGGTCAGGCCCTGGCCCAGCGAGCCGCCCGACATCTCCATGCCAGGGGTATAGCTCGCCATACCCGACATCGGCAGGCGGCTGTCGTCGCTTCCGTACGTTTCAAGCTCTTCTGCGGGCAGGATGCCGGCTTCGAGCAGCGCTGCATACAACGCAATCGCATAGTGGCCGTTCGACAGCAGGAAGCGGTCGCGCCCTTCCCACTCGGGGTCTTCGGGGCGATAGCGCATGGCGCCGAAGTAGGACACCGCCAGCACGTCGGCGATATCGAGCGCCTGGCCGACATAGCCCTGCCCTTGCACCTCTCCCATCAGAATGGCGTTGCGGCGGAGACGGTAGGCGCGCTCGGCCAACGAGACGGGCACCTCCACATCGAGATTGGTAAGACTCATGATGACTCCAGACAGAAAATGGGATCAGCGGTTGACGGCCTTGGCCGGCACCAAGAACACCAGCAGCGCGCCGAATACGACCGTTGCCGAGATGAAGAGCAGCCCCGCGGTGGATTTGCCGGTCAGATCGTTGAGATAGCCGACGATAGCCGGGGAGAAGAAGCCCGCGAGGTTTGCCACACAGTTCACAGCGGCAATGCCAGCCGCCGCCGACATGCCACCCAGCATGGCGGTGGGCAGCGCCCAGAACTGGGACGACGAAGCCATGATTCCGGCTGCAGCGATACACAGGCAGACGATGGCTGCGGTCACGCTGCCGAGCAACGGGAGCGCCGCGAATCCCACGGCAGCTACCAGCATGGGAATGGCGAGGTGAAACCTGCGTTCGCGGCGACGGTCTGCGGACAGGCCGATCAGCGGCAACGCAACGATGGCGCACAGATACGGCACCGCCGTCAGCATGCCCACCCAGACCGGATCGGCCACACCGGTCTTGCGGATGATGGTAGGCAGCCAGAACGTCAGGCCATACTGTCCCAACACCACGCAGAAGTAGATCGCGGACATCAGCCAGAGACGACGGTCGGCCATGAAGGCGCGGATCGACACGTGCTGCACCTTCTGCGCGTTGTCGCCTTCAACGTTGCGTTGCAGCAGCGCCTTCTCCTGGTCGGTCAGCCACTTTGCGCCCTGGATACCGTTGTCGAGGTAGAACAGGATCGCCACGCCCAGCATCAGCGACGGCAATGCCTCGATCAGGAACAGCCATTTCCAGCCGGCCAGGTCGTGCGCGCCATGGAAGGCATGCATGATCCAGCCCGACAGCGGCCCGCCGACGATCCCTGCGAGCGGGATGGCCATGAAGAAGAGCGACAGCGCCTTGGCACGGCGTTCCGACGGAAACCAGTACGTGAGGTAAAGGATCACGCCTGGCGCGAAGCCAGCTTCGGCCACGCCGAGCAGGAAGCGCAACACGTAAAACTGCGTAGGGGTACTGACGAACGCAAAGCCCGCCGAGATAACAGCCCAAGTCAGCATGATGCGCGCCAGCCAGTTACGTGCACCGACCTTGTGGAGTATCACGTTGCTCGGGACTTCGAAGATGAAGTAGCCAAGGAAGAAGATGCCCGCGCCCAGGCCGTAGATGGTTTCGCTGAACTGGAGGTCATTGAGCATCTGCAGCTTGGCAAAACCCACATTCACGCGATCCAGGTATGCGCCGAGATAGCACAGCATCAGGAATGGAATCAGGCGCCGCATCACCTTGCCATAGGTGCGCGATTCGAACGACGCCTGAGCGGCGTGCGGCATCACTGCGTCAGCCCCAACGGGCGACGCTGCGTATTTGGTCTTCATGGAATGTCTCCTGCCGGTGCCCCGGGTGGTCCCGGGTGCGTTGACATGTTAGGCGCGGCCCGCGGCCGCGTGGCTTCAATGGATCAGCATGCCGCCATTGACATCGAGCGTGATGCCCGTCAGGTAGGAAGAGAGATCGCTGACCAGGAACAGGCAAGCGTTGGCGACATCACCTGCGTCACCAAGACGGCCGAGAGGAATGCCCTTGATGATGTCCGCGCGCATCTCCGGCGTCAGCTTGTCGCCGGTGATGTCTGTCTGAATCAGGCCAGGCGTGATGGCATTCACGCGGATGCGATCGCCGCCGAACTCACGGGCCATGGCCTTGGCCAACCCCAGCACGCCGGCCTTGGCCGCACTGTAGTGCGGACCGCCGAAGATGCCCCCGCCTCGCTGGGCGGACACCGACGACATGCACACGATGCTGCCGCGCTTCTGTTCCTTCATCTGCGGCAGCACTGCCTGCGACATGTAGAGCGTGCCACGCAGGTTGACATCGACCACGGCGTCGAAATTGACGGCGCCGATGTCGAGCGTGCGGATCGGCTGAGTAATACCGGCATTGTTGATCAGGCCGTCGATCTGCCCGTATCGGGCAATCGTGGCGTGGACAGCAGCGTCGCATGACGCCTTGTCCGTCACATCACAGCGCAGGCCAAGGTGGCCTTCGCCCAGATCCGCCGCGGCATCTTGTGCGGCGCCAAGCTGCAGGTCGACGATCACAACCTTGGCACCCTGTTCGGCCAACGCGCGGGCCGTGGCCTTGCCAATACCGCGCGGCGAAGCCGCACCCGTGACGATCACCACCTTGTTCTGGACCAGCATCTCGTGTCTCCCTTGTTTCGACTTGACGATGGATCCAGTGTTGTCTGGCGCAGGGCGCCGATCAACGCATTCGGGCTCAACTATCGTTGAGAAATTTTCAGATATCGAGGGTTGCGGAGCAGAGCGAAAACCCTAAGTACTCCGCTAGATCGCCACGCCTTCCTGTGGCCGGCCGACTTCGCGGTCCAGCCACGACAGGAAGCGCGCTACCCGAGGCAGGTCGGCGTTCTGAGCGGGGTACACCACGTGATGGCTGGCGACTTCTACCGCGTATTGGGCTTCGAACACTGGCACCAATGCTCCCTTGCGCAACAGCACGGACGCCAGCAAGGAGCTTTCGAGTGCGACGCCAAGACCGAGCGCGGCGGTTTCCAACGACATGTAGGAACGGTCGAACGAGAAATCGAAAGTCTTCTGCGCACCCGCCACACCATGGCGCGCGAACCACTGGTGCCAGCGCACCAGCGGCGTCTCCGAATGGATGAGCCGATGTCCGATCAGCGCCGATGGATCTTTCACCGGATGCTTGCGCAGATAGTCCGGTGAGGCCAGCGGCAGTATGCGTTCGTTGCGCAACGTCCTGACTTCCGTATCACGCCAGTGCGCGTGGCCGTGCCGCACATCCACATCGTAAAAGCCGGCCGTGAACGAGACATCCTCGTACGAGCACGACAGGTTCAACTGGATGTCACCGTTGTCCGCCTGGAACGATGCAAGCCTGGGCAGCAGCCACATCAGCCCGAAACTCGGGCTGGTATGCACGCGCAGGATTTCAATGGCAGACGGCGTGGCGGCACGTTCCGTGGCGCGGTTCAGCTCCGCGATGACGCCCGTCACATCCCGTAGATACTGTTCACCGACTGGCGTGAGAACCAGACCACGCCCCTGCCGGAAGAACAGCGGCTGACGGATGACATCCTCCAGGTTTCCAAGCTGGTGGCTCACCGCGGAGGCAGTCAGCCCCAGTTCCTCCGCGGCCTTGCCCACGCTCTTGTTGCGGGCAACGCTTTCGAAGGCCATGATCGACTTCATGGGTGGGATGCGCATGGGAGGCCGGGACAAAGTTGCGGTCGCTCATTATGCCGCCCGCTGCGTGGCGCCGTGGTGCCGCATCCCGTCACTGTGTCAGTTCGATGTCCGGCAACGCCGCTGCACCGGTTTCACGGATCAATGCCACGAACTCCGCGATATAGGGACGGGTGTCGCTGGCCGGCAGGGTAGCCGCCCAGATCTCTGACATCAATCCGTCGCGAGTCAGTGGTTTGGCTGTGACGTACTGCCTCTGCAGGTAGTTCTGCACGGCCCATCGTGGCAACACCGCGATGCCACGCCGGGTGGCCACCAGCATCAGGACGTTCCTCGTCGGGGCTTACCAGGCGTTCGCCCAGTTCTACCGGTTTGCAGCCAGCGAAGTGGCGACCGAGTCGTTTCGTCCACGTGCCATCGCGCTGGTGATGGCAGGCGGGGTAATCGCCGCGCTGCTCGGCCCTGCGCTGGCGAGGTTGGGCGGCACGATGCTGCCCGTCATGTTCGCTGGATCGTTCGTGCTGCTCTCAGCGGTTTCCGCCGTGGCCATCGGCGTGCTGGGTTTCCTGCATATGCCGCCGGACATCGCAACGCGTGAGGTGGGCGCCACCGCCGCGCGTACGTGGCGCCAGATCGTTCGCCAACCGGCCTATCTGGTGGCGCTGTTCGGCGCCGCGACTGGCTACGGGATCATGATCCTGGCCATGACAGCGACGCCGCTCGCCATGATCCACCATCATCATGCGATCAGCGATGCGGCAACTGTCATTCAGTTCCATGTGCTGGGCATGTTCCTGCCCTCTTTCGTCACCGGCACGTTAATCGCGCGGTTTGGCGCCATCCGCGTGATGCTGGCCGGCGTCTGCTTGCTTTCGACTCATGTGTTTGCCACCTGGACCGGCACGGGATTCGCATCGTTCGCAGGTGCGCTCGTACTACTCGGCGTAGGCTGGAACTTCCTGTTCATCGGCGGCACCAGCCTCTTGACCGAGACCTACTCGGCCGCCGAGAAGAGCAGAGCCCAAGCGACTAACGACATGACCATTTTTGCCGTCGGACTGTCGTGCTCGTTCGGCGCGGGAGGCTTGCTGAGAGAACTCGGCTGGCAGACAATGAATCTCCTGCTATTACCGTGGCTTGGCGCAGCGGCACTTGCACTGCTCTGGTTGGCCGCGCAGCGGCGCAAGGGCTGGCACGGGCGCCCGTCGGGTGACTGGCTCAGGATTGAACAGGCTGACGAGGGCGTTGCACTCCGCCAGGACACACTCAAAACGCCATGACCGAACGATCGCACTGGGAAGATGTCTACGAGCACAAGGCGGCCGACCAAGTGAGCTGGTATGCGCCGCACCTGTACACCTCGCTGGATTACATTCGCGCCGCAAGCCCGTCGACTGCTGCCCGCGTGCTGGACATTGGCGGTGGTGAATCGACACTCGTGGATGACCTGCTCGACAACGGCTACAGCGATGTTTCGGTCAACGACATTTCCGAAAAAGCGCTTGATGTCTGCCGCATGCGTCTGGGCCCCCGCGCCGGCCAGGTTCATTGGCTGGCAGGCGACGTACTCAAGCTCGACCTTCCTGCCAACCACTTCGATGTCTGGCATGATCGCGCCGTATTCCATTTCCTGACGGACCCTGCACAGCGCATCGAGTATGTGGAACAAGTGATGCGCGCACTTCGACAAGGCGGGTGGGCCATCGTCGGATCGTTTGGCGAAAACGGCCCTGCGCAATGCAGCGGCCTGCCAGTCCAACGGTACTCCGCCGAAGCGCTGCACAGCCAGTTTGGCGATTCGTTCGAACTCGTGGAACACAAAACCGAGTACCACCGTACCCCATGGGGTAGTTCCCAGGAGTTCGTCTATTGCCTGTGTCGCAAGTCGGCTTCCTAGCGAATCCCACCTGCTCGCCAAGCCGTATCAACACCATTACTTGGCAGCAACCTTGTACGTTGACGCGGATTCGACGGCTTGCGTGACGAATGGCAGGGTCATGGGATTGCCGATTTCCTTGTGGAATGCCACCCATAACTCCAGCGCAGGCACATCCCGATCCGCCAGCCGGCGATACATCACGCCCTTGATCGGCTGCGCTGCTGCCGATGCCGGCACCAGCGACACAGCAATGCCGGCTGCCACCATGGACATCATGGCGTGGTGGCGGGCGGCGTCGTGCATGCGCGCTGGCACCACATTGTGTTCGGCGAGCCAGGTCATCATCAGATCGTGGGCGTACTGGCCGAAGCGCCGCTCCAGCGTGGCCAGGCTCTGACCATCCAGATCGCGCGCGTAAACCTTGCGCTGCGTCGCCAGCGGATGATCGACGGGAACGGCCAGCACGTACGGTTCCGACATCAGGCGCCGTGCCTGCAAGCGAGGGTCCGTGACGGGTGGCCGCAGGATGGCGACATCGAGTTCGTTGCGCAGCAGTGCCTCGATCATCGCTTCGGAACTGATTTCGCGTAGCGAGTAGAGGACGCCGGAGACACGCGCCGAGAACCGTCGCAGGATGTCCGGTACGAGTTCGATGGCCGAGATCGCCGTCAGACCAATGCCGAGGTGGCCTACGTCCTCGCCGCGGTTGGCCTGCATCACCATCTGACGTGCGCGATGCTCGATGTCGAACAGCTTCTCCGCCTCGGCGCGCAATACCTGCCCGGCTGGCGTCAGCCGCACGCTGCGCTTGGTCCGCTCGAACAGCTGCGCTCCGAGTTGCGCCTCGAGCTGCTTGATCTGCAGGCTCAACGGAGGCTGCGTCATGTTGAGCCTGCGCGCGGCCCGCGTGAAATTGAGTTCGTCGGCCAGCACCAGGAACGAGGTCAGGACGCGGAGTTCGATGGGGTTGTACATATACAGGAACTGTATAAATCAGATACAGAAGTAATATTGGAAATATAACTCGCCTCGTCGCAGAATGCCTTCACCCGGCCACCCACGAGCCGCGGCAATCCGACAAGGCGCGAGACATGACCATCCAGCATCCCATTGACGACCGCTTTCCGGCGCTCCTCCGCAGTGGTCAGCCTCTGCGCGGCATCTTCACCGCATTGCCCAGTCCCGCCATCGTTGAAATGTGCGCCTATGCCGGCTTCACATTCGTCATCATCGACAACGAACACGGCGCAGCCGACTTCGAGACCACCGAGCACATGCTCCGCGCAGCGCGGGGCAGTGGCATCATCCCCGTCGTGCGCTGCTTCCTGGAAGACATCCCGCGTGTGCTGGACATGGGCGCCAGTGGCGTGCAAATACCCATGATCGAGACAGCCGACGATGCGCGCGAACTGGTGCAACGCGTGCGCTATCCCTCCATCGGCCGACGCGGCAGTGCGTTCAGTGGACGGGCGGCAGGCTACGGCGCCTTTCCCGGCGCGGCACACACGACGCGCAGCAACGCGGGCGTGGCCATCATCGCCATGATCGAAACCCCAACGGGCATCGAGAATGCCGAAGCCATCGCAGCCGTGGACGGTATCGACGCCGTGTTCGTTGGCCCCAACGATCTGGCGCATGCAATGGGCTACGGCAACGATTGGAAAGCCCCTGCCGTGGCGGCCGCCATCGAACAAGCGCTGCGTGCCACCCAGGCGCAGGACAAATGCGCGGGAATCATTGCGCTCACCCCCGAGGACGAACGGCACTACGGCGCATTCGGCGCCCGCTACTTCGCCACGGTCGCCACCAGCCTGATCACGCAGGCGTTCCGCCAGGCCGCGCAAGGCGGGGACGCCGGACGGCCACAGTATTGACGGGCAAACCCCTTCAACACCTTCCTATAACAAGATGGAGACTGATCATGAAAACCCTGGGCCGTCGTGCCGTATGCATTGTCCTGGCAATGGCCGGAATGTCGCTGGCGACAGTTGCAACAGGCGTCCGGGCCGATACCTGGCCTAGCAAGCCCATCAAGCTCGTCGTGCCGTTCTCGCCGGGCGGCGTGACGGATGCCACGGCGCGTATCGTGGCCGAAGGCTTGTCGAAGCGGCTGGGGCAGCCGGTGGTTATCGACAACAAGCCGGGGGTGTCCGGCATCCTGGGCACGCAGTTGGCTGCACGGGCCGAGCCGGACGGGTACACGATCATCGAAGGCACGATCACCACGCATGCGGTGAATCCATTCTTCTACAAGAAGCTCAACTATGACCCGTTGAAAGACTTCATCGCGGTGAACCTGGTCGGCACGGTCAGCAACGTGCTGGTCGTAGCCAACGAGAGTCCCTACAAGTCAGTCGAGCAAATTGTTGCTGCACTCAAGGCCAAGCCCGGTTCGCTGACATTTGGCACGGCAGGACCGGGAAGCTCGCAGCAGTTGTCGGGGCAGCTATTCCAGAGCATCACCGGCACGCAGCTGCAGCAGATCTCCTACAAAGGTGGCGCCGCAGCGATGACCGACTTGATCGGCGGCCAGATCGATCTGGTATTCGAGACAGTGGCCGCAGCCAAGCCGATGCTCGACGGCAAACGCGTGCGAGCCATTGGCGTGTCATCCAAACATCCGCTGCCGGGCTTGCCGGGCATCCAGCCGCTGGCCGACCAGGGTCTCAAGGGTTTCGAGATGCAGTCGTGGCAGGGAATCTTCGTGCCGGCTGGCACGCCGAAGCCAATCGTCGAGCGGTTGTCCGCCGAGATTTCCGCGGTCGTCAACACGCCTGCTGTGCTGCAGCGGCTGCGCGCGCTCGGCGTGGAACCTGACGCGATGACCCCTTCCACCTTTTCCGCTTTTCAGAAGGCGGAGATAGCAAAGTGGGGCAAGGTCACGCGAGAAGCGGGTGTGCACCCGGAGTGACGCGTGAAAGGCTGGCCGGATAGCGCTACCATCCTCGAATATTTCAGGAGAGGAAATGACCGCTTCAAAGGTTGCCTTGATTACTGCCGGTGGCTCCGGCCAGGGCGCAGCAGCCGCGCGCCGGCTCGCACAGGACGGATACCACGTTGCCGTGTTGTCCTCATCCGGCAAGGGCGAAGCCCTTGGCAAAGAGCTGGGCGGTATCGGTGTCACCGGATCGAACCAGTCCAATGACGATGTTCGGCGCCTGGTGGACCTGGCCATGGATAAGTGGGGGCGGATCGACGCGCTGGTGAATTCCGCCGGACACGGCCCCCGAGGCCCGGTACTCGACATCACCGACGAGGATTGGCACATCGGCATGGATGTGTACTTTCTCAGCGCGGTCCGTGCCATCCGTCTGGTGACGCCTTTCATGGAAGCACAAGGCCGCGGTGCGATCGTCAACATCACCAGCGCGTGGACGTTCGAACCGGCATCGATGTTTCCGACATCCGCCGTGTTCCGCGCCGGTCTGGCCAGCTTTACGAAGCTGTTCGCCGACGCCTATGCGCCGAAGAACATCCGCATCAACAACGTGCTGCCCGGATGGATCGACAGCCTTCCCGAGGTCGATGCGCGCAGGGAGTCCGTACCGATGGGACGATATGGCACCGTCGAGGAAGTGGCCGCGACCATATCGTTCCTGTTGTCCGAGGGCGCGGGGTACATCACGGGCCAGAACATCCGCATCGACGGTGGACTCATGCGTTCGGTCTGAGCCGGCCACTCGGTCAGGCTCTCAGTCGGCCCGGATGTTCGACTCCCGGATGACCTTGGCCCACCGCCCCACCTCCTCGTCAATCTGCGTGCGGGCCTGGTCCGGTGTCGTGTAGACCGGCACGACACCCTGGCCAATCAGCGCGGCCTTGACCTCCGGCAGGGCCATGATGTCTTTCAGCGAGGCGCTCAGCTTGCCGATGACCGGCGGCGGCGTGCCTGCAGGCGCCAGCAGGCCGAACATCGAACTGACTTCGAACCCCGATAGCCCCGCCTCACCTGCCGTGGGGACATCGGGCAGCACGCGCTGGGGCGTGGCCGAAGCCAGCGCACGCAACCGGCCACCCTTGATGAACGACTGGGTGGCGGGCAGCGTATCGAAGACCACGTCCACCTGCCCACCCATCAAGTCGTTCAGCGCGGGACTGCTGCCCTTGTATGGCACGTGGGTGAGGTCGACACCGGCCTGGCGCTTGAACAGTTCCGCCGCAAGATGCTGCGGTGAACCATTGCCCGACGACCCATAGTTCAAACCGCCAGGCTTCGCCTTTGCCGTACCGATGAAGTCGGCCAGCGTCTTGCCCTTGAACGAAGGCCCGACCGCCACGACCAGCGGCACACGCCCCACCACCGCAACGGGCGCAAAGCTCTTGTCCATCGTGAAACCTGCGGACGCCGGCAACAACACGCTGTTGATGGCGTGACTGGTCAGCGCGCCCAACATCAGCGTGTAGCCATCGGGCTTCTCTCGCGCCACAAAGGCAGCACCCAGGTTGCCTGCGGCGCCAGCCTTGTTCTCCACCACGACCGGCTGCCCGAGCGAAACCGTCAGTCTTTGCGCCACCACGCGAGCGATGACATCCGTCGCACCTCCTGGGGTGTAGGGCACCACCAGTTTGATGGGCTTCTCCGGATAGTCGGCCCTTGCCAGCGCAGGAAACGCGATGGTGCTGGCCAGGGCAACCGCCCCTGCCAGCAGTTGTCGACGGTGAATACCGCCTGATTTAGATGGTCGATGCATAGGATCTCCTTCCATGTCGTTATGTATAGAAGCGCACTCGGCCAGGCGCCGAGGCTAGGCCGAATCCTAGTCAACCATATTATTAATAATATAGGTGATATCACTGACGACAATCTGAGGGGACATGGGCTATGCTTCAGTCCAACGAAACATCAGGTGCGAGCCTGTCCCCAGTACCAGCAGGAAACCCCATGTCCTACGAAGACCAAGACCCCAAAGGCGCCGCCTCGCGCCATGACATCGCTCCCGAAGCCGCAGCCACCGGCATATCGAAGGGCCTCACCAACTACGGCGACCGCGGTTTTTCGCTGTTCCTGCGCAAGGCGTTCATCAAAGGCGCGGGCTACACCGATGCCGCGCTGGATCGTCCTGTCATCGGCATCGTCAACACCGGCAGCGCTTACAACCCCTGCCATGGCAACGCGCCGCAACTGATCGAGGCCGTGAAGCGCGGCGTGATGCTGGCGGGCGGCCTGCCGATGGACTTCCCGACGATTTCCATTCACGAGAGTTTCTCGGCGCCCACGAGCATGTATCTGCGCAACCTGATGTCGATGGACACCGAGGAGATGATTCGCGCGCAGCCGATGGATGCCGTGGTGCTGATCGGCGGTTGCGACAAGACCGTGCCTGCCCAGTTGATGGGCGCGGCCTCTGCCGGTATCCCTGCCATTCAACTGATCACGGGATCGATGCTGACCGGCTCGCACCGCAGCGAACGTGTAGGCGCCTGCACGGATTGCCGACGCTACTGGGGCAAGTTCCGCGCGGAGGAAATCGATGCGGAAGAGATCTCGGACGTGAACAATCAGTTGGTGGCCAGCGTTGGGACCTGCTCGGTCATGGGCACGGCCAGCACGATGGCTTGCATTGCCGAGGCACTTGGGATGACCGTGCCGGGTGGTGCGTCCCCGCCAGCCGTGACAGCCGACCGCATCCGCGTGGCAGAGCAGACGGGAACCGAAGCGGTCCGCATTGCGAAGGAGCGGCTGACGATCGACAAGATCCTCACCCCCGCTGCCTTTGAAAACGCGATGCGGGTGCTTCTGGCGATTGGCGGCTCGACGAATGGCATCGTGCACCTGGCAGCCATCGCAGGGCGCATGGGTTATGACATCGATCTGGCCGCCCTGGACCGGATGGGGCGCGATACGCCGGTGCTGCTGGACCTGAAACCTTCCGGCGATCACTACATGGAGGACTTCCACCATGCCGGGGGCATGGCAACGCTGCTGCGCGAGTTGAAGCCGCTGCTCAAGCTCGATGCGTTAACGGTGACGGGCCGTACGCTGGGCGAAGAAATCGAACGAGCCGGCCCGGGGTTCCAGCAGGACGTTGTGCGTTCGCGCGACAACCCCATCTATCCGCAAGGTGGCATCGCCGTGCTGCAAGGAAATCTTGCTCCCGGTGGCGCGATCATCAAGCAGTCGGCCGCGCATCCGAAGCTCATGGAGCATGAGGGTCGTGCGGTGGTTTTCGAGAACGCCGAGGATCTGGCAAACCGCATCGACAGCGATGATCTCGATGTCACCGCCGACGACATCCTCGTATTGAAGAACATCGGCCCGAAGGGTGCGCCCGGAATGCCCGAGGCAGGCTACATCCCCATTCCGCGCAAACTGGCGCGGGCCGGCGTCAAGGATATCGTGCGGATTTCGGATGGCCGCATGAGCGGCACGGCCTTCGGCACTATCGTGCTGCACGTCACACCGGAAGCCGCGATTGGCGGTCCGCTGGCTCAGGTCCGGAACGGCGACCGCATTCGCCTGTCCGTAGCGCGACGGGAGTTGACGCTGGATGTCAGCGACGAAGAACTGGCCCGGCGGCAGCAGGAAAACCCGGTGACCGTACCCACTGCGGATCGTGGTTATCGCAAGCTGTTTCTCACCAGCGTGAACCAGGCGGATCAGGGCGTGGACTTTGATTTCCTGCGAGCGGTGGAAGCGCGAGGGAAAGTACCGGGCAAGGCAGAGTAACCTCGCGACGCTTGGGGCATCGAAAAATAGGTCAAAATGACGGCTTTCCTTCCGCTACGTCATCCTGTGCCGGGCCATTGGCCCGGCGCGACTCGCCCGATGTCCATCTCCGACACGCTGAGCGCCGCCATCGAAACGGGCGGTGAAGCCTCTCCTACAACGCTGGATGTGCTGAGCGGCATGGTTGCCGCCCTTGAGGAAGACATCGTCTTCGGCCGGCTTCATCCGCGCGAGCGGCTGGTCGAAGACGACCTGATGGTCAGGTTCAACGTCAAACGTCACGTCGTACGCGATGCGTTGGCCGCCATGGATCGCATGGGACTGATCGAGCGGCGCAAGAATGTCGGCGCGCTCGTCCGATCCTTCTCGGCTCAGGAGGTCAAGGAACTGTACGAAGTCCGGACCATGCTGGAGACCGAAGCGGCCAGGCGCATCGATATGGAACGCGTCCCTTCACGCATCGAGCATCTGATTGCCATTCAACGGCAGCACGATGCCGCCGTTGCGGCAGGCGATGCGCGCACCGTGTTCCGCGTCAACCTGGCCTTCCATCGCGAACTCTTCAGCCTTTGCAGCAACCAGACGCTGCAAAAGGCGATTGCCGAGTTTGCGCGACAGACCCACCCGATCCGCTTTGCCTCGCTCGTGTCTGCCGAGTATCGCGAGCGCGCGCAGAAGGAACACTGGCAAATGATCGCGGCGCTGCAGAAGGGAGATATCGATGCCTTGGTGTCCCTCTGCGCCGCGCATCTCTTGCCCTCCCGCGACGCCTATCTGCAGGCGCAGCAATACCGGCTTTAACGTCGCACGAATCAATCGAGGCTGATGTTGGCCTCCTTCGCCACACCCTTCCACTGCGGTGCCAGACCCGATGTCCATCCGGCCACATTGATGACGTCGCCCATCATCGCGTTCATTCCAGGCTGCGCGCGCTGGGGCTCGTCTGACCATCGTCAATCATCATGCGGACGGCGCATAGGCCAGCCGCGTGAACGCCCCTATGCTTCGCTCCAGGAAGCGCACACCCAACTGCGCTTCGTCACTGGAGAAAGCAAATGGCAAAGCTCATCGCGCTATACAAGACGCCCGCCGACACGGCCGCGTTCGATTCCCACTACTTCACCCGACACATCCCCATCGCCAAGACGATGCCCGGCCTGCGCAGCTACGAGGTCAACGACGGGCCCATCGGAGGGGATGGTCCGTTCCATTTAGCAGCGATACTGAGCTTCGATTCGATGGCAGACCTTCAGGCATCGCTTGCTTCTCCAGAAGGTGCTGCCGCAGTGGCTGACCTGGCAAACTTCGCACAGGCCGGGATGGAGTTGCTGATTTTCGAGACGAAGGAGGTGTAGATACTCCTTCGCCAAGAATCTCAGCCCCCTCCCCGCGCCATGCGCGCCAGATCCACCAGCGCGTCGTACTCGTCGCCACTCAGGATTTCGAGTGCGATGGCCGCCTCGCGCGCGGCCATGCCATGCGCCTTGGCGTAGGCTACGATGCGCGCCGCCTTGTCATAGCCGATGTGTGGATTGAGCGCTGTAGCAGCCAGTAGCGGGCTGTCGAGCTGGCGTGCAAGCCGCTCGCGGCCCGGCTCCAGTCCGGGAATCACGCGTTCCGCCACGGTGCGCGCGCTGTCGGCCAGTACGCGGATCGACTGCAGCACGTTGTGGATCAGCACTGGTTTCGCCACATTCAGCTCGAAGCTGCCCGATGCCCCCGCCATCGTGACCGTGACGTGATTGCCAGCGACTTGCATGCCGGCCTGCACCATCACCTCCAGGATGGTGGGATTCCGCTTTCCCGGCATGATGGATGAGGTCAGGCCGTCATCGGGCATCAGCAGTTCGCCGATTCCGCAGTGTGGCCCGGAACTCATCCATCGCAGGTCGTTCGCAATCTTGATGAACGAGACCGCGATGACGTTCAGCACGCCGGACAGCTCCAGCAACGCATCGTGCGCGGCCATGCCCTCCACCTTGCACGGGTTCGGGCGGAATGGCAGTCCAGTCAGGCGGCTCGCCTCCGCGCAGAATGCTTCCGCGAATCCTGCGGGAGCGTTGAGTCCCGTACCCGCCGCCGTGCCGCCTTGCGGGAGCGACAGCAGGCGCGGCATCGTGGCTTCCACGCGTTCGATGCCATGCCCGATCTGCGCCGCGAACCCCTCGAAGCTGCGGCCCAGCGTAGTGGGCACCGCATCCATCAGATGGGTGCGCGCCAGCTTGAAGATGTCCGCAAACGCTACCGCGCGCGCGTGGAGGCTATCGCGCAGTGCAGTCAATGCCGGTAGCAATCGGTCCTCGACTTCCATTACGGCACTGAGGTGCATCACGGTCGGGAAGCTGTCATTGGACGACTGCGAACGATTGACGTGATCGTTCGGATGGATCGGACGCTTGGTGCCGAGCGGTTCGCCCAGACGCTCGTTAGCGCGATTGGCGATGACTTCGTTGGCATTCATGTTGGTCTGTGTGCCGGACCCGGTCTGCCAGATCGTCAGCGGAAAGTGCGCGTCGAATGCACCGCTGCGCACCTCGGCCGCTGCCGCAACAATCGCCTGCGCCATATCGGCGTCGAGTTGGCCGCACTGCAAATTGGCAACTGCCGCCGACATCTTGTGCAGGCCGAATGCATGGATCAGGCACTCGGGAAGCCGCTCGGTGCCGATATCGAACACGGCCAGCGCGCGCTGGGTCTGGGCACCCCAGTACCGGTCAGCAGGAATATCCACTGGCCCAAAGGCGTCGTGCTCTGTGCGCGTCATCGTCATCGTTCAATCCAGCGAGATGTTCGCCTTGGCTGCCAGCACCTTCCAGCGCGCCACTTCGGTTTCCGTGTGCTTTCCCAGCGCACTGGCCGTGTACTTGTCAGCCGGCAGCATCTGGATAGCCTGGGCGGATAGTCGATCCGTGAATGCCTTGTCGTTCATGACTTTCAGGTAGGCCGCCTGCACCTTGTCGATCACCGGCTGCGGCGTGCCCTTCGGTGCATAGATGCCGTACCACGTAGCGGCCTCGAAGCCAGGGACCACGGTTTCAGCCAGGGTCGGCACATCCTTGAGTTGGGCCACGCGCGTGGCGGATGTCACCGCCAGCGGGCGCACCTTCGCTTCCGTGATCTGCGGCAACGCGGTGTTAGTCTGGTCGAACATGCCATCGACCTGACCGCCAATCACATCGATCAGCGCCGGTCCTGCGCCCTTGTACGGCACCAGCGATACCTTGATGCCCGCCGCCGACGCGAACATCGCCGCGATGAGGTGGGACGTCGAGCCCATGCCCGCATTGCTGATGAACAGCTTGCCGGGATTCTGCTTGCCGTACTCGACCAGCGCCTTCACGTCCTTGGCAGGATGGTCCTTGCGCACCATCAGCACCATCGGCGTGTCCGGGAAGCGAAACACCGGCGCGAAATCCTTCACCGGGTCGTAGGGCAGCTTCTTGTACAGCGCGGGTGCAGCGCCCATGTAACCCATATGGCCCACCAGCATCGTGTAGCCATCTGCCTGTGCGCGCGCAGCCTTGGTCGCGCCAACGGTGCCGCCCGCTCCAGGCGAGTTGTCGATGATGATCGACTGCCCCACCTCGCGTGACACGCGCTCGGCGATATTGCGCGCCAGTGCATCGGTGGGACCACCCGCCGCGAACGGCACGATCCATGTGATCGGCTTGTTGGGCCACGCCTGTGCGTGGGCCGACGTAGCGGCAGCAAGCGTAACGACGGCCAGTGCGGCGCGCACAAAGGGAGTGAAGGGTTGCATGGGTTGTCTCCTGCCTGAATTTTTTATGAAATGGGATTAGCGGGCCGTGGCGCGCGCCAGCGGTATGCCGCTGGAATGCGGGCCGACCTGATCGGCGTCCTCGCCAAGCAGGTTGCCGTCGTCGAGTGCGGCATCGGCCTGCGCCGTGTTCGGATACAGCTCCGGGTATAGATGACGCTTGGCGGTCTCGGCATCGAACGTGCCGGACCACTTGGCTACGACCACCGTCGCCACGCTGTTGCCGATGGTGTTGCAGGTGGAGATCGCCATCGACAGGAAACGGTAGACGCCAAAGATCACCGCAAGCCCTTCCACCGGCAACACGCCCGTCGAGGTCACCGTGGCGGCGAACACGACGAAGGAACCACCGGAGACCGTTGCGGCCCCCTTCGACGTCAGCAGCATCAGCACCAGAATGCCAAGCTGATGATCGAGCGACAGCGGCACACCGTAGGCGTGGGAGATGAACATCACCCCCATCGCCATGAAGATGGATGTGCCATCGAGGTTGAAGGCATAGCCCGTAGGCAGCACCAGTCCAACCGTTTGCTTGGCGCAGCCCAGGCGTTGCAGCTTGATCAACAGGCGAGGCAGGGCACTCTCCGACGATGCCGTGCCCAGTACGATCAGGATTTCATCCTTGATGTATCGCAGGAATCGCCACAGGCTGAACCCTGCCAGTCGCGCCACAAGGCCAAGCACCACGGCAATGAACACGATCACCACGGCATAGAAGCTCAGCACGAACTCGGCCAGCGCCAGCAGCACGGCGGAGCCGTTGCTGCCCACGGAGTAGGCCACTGCGCCAAACGTGCCGATCGGCGCGAGCTTCATCACGAGATTGATGAACGAGAACAGCACCTCGGAGATGTTGTCGAGCCCTTCATTGATCTTGACGCGACGTGTCTCGGGAATCGCCAGGATGCCGATGCCGACCATCACGGCCAGCACCACGACCTGCAGCAGTTCGCCCTTGGCGAATGCGCCCACGAAGTTGTCCGGCACGATATGCGCCATGAACTCCAGGAAGCCCTGCGGTGCAGCCGCCTTGACCACTGGCGCCGCACTGGCCGCGCCAACGCTGCTCATGCCCTTGCCGATCTCCAGCAGGTTGCCAGCCACCATGCCGATGATCAGCGCGATGGTGGAGATCACCTCGAAGTAGAGAATGGATCGCCAGCCCACGCGCCCCGCACTCTTGACGTCGCCCGCCGAAGCAATGCCATGGACGATGGTCAGGAATACCAGCGGCGCGACGCCGGCCTTGATGAGCGACAGGAACATGTCGCCCAGCAGCTTGAGCTTGGCCGCGAATGCCGGAAACGCGAAGCCCACCGCGATGCCGAGTATCAGCGACACCAGCACCTGCATGCCAAGGCGGCGATACCAGGGCAGGCGCCTGGGTGTTGCAACGTCTGGAATCTGTGTGGATGCGGTATTCATGTCTGTCTCCTCTGGACGGGTAGCCGAATGCCGGCCCTCAGGCCACTTCGCCAGACAGCGCGATGGCGCGATCCACCATTTGCGGTGCCAGGCCCAGATAGTTCACCGGGTCCACCATGTGTTCGATGGCCGCACGGTCGAAGTGCTGCGTGACAGCGGGCAATGCGAGCAGTGCTTCGGCCAGCGTGCCGCCCTTCTCGTTCACGGTGCGGCAAGCGTCGTAGACCACGTCGTGCGCCTGCTGGCGGCCGATATGGGGCGCCATGCGCATCATCACGGCCTCGGCCACGATCAAACCCTTGGAAATGCCGAGGTTCTGCGCCATGCGCGGCACATCGACGATCAGGCCGCCCAGCGCGAATTTCGCTTGATGCAGTGCGCCGGCAGTCAGGATGAAACTCTCGGGAATGGCGATCCACTCGGCATGCCACGGGCCGGTGGCACGCTCGAAGTCCTGCACCATGGCATCCACCATCAGGCCGGCGTGCTGGCGCACGGCCTTGGATGCGGCAAGCATCAGTTCGCTCGAAATCGGATTGCGCTTCTGCGGCATGGTGCTGCTGGCGCCCCGCCCCTTCACGAAAGGCTCGTAGACCTCCGCGAATTCCGTGGAGGCCATGATCATGATGTCGAGCGCAATCTTGCCGAGCGATCCGGTGATCAGCGCCAGCAGGTTCACGGCTTCGGCAAACCCGTCACGTGCTACGTGCCAGGTGGTTGCCGGCACCCCAAGATCCAGTTCCTGAGCCAGCGCACGCTGCACGTCGAACCCCTTGTCACCCAGCGACGCCAACGTGCCGGCAGCACCGGCAAACTCCACCACGGCCACGCGCGGACGCAGTTCGGTCAGTCGCTGTTGATGGCGATCGAACATCGCCAGCCAGATCGCCACCTTGTAGCCGAACGTCACCGGCAACGCTTGCTGCAAGTGGGTACGGCCAGCCATCGGGGTATCGCGATGCTTCACGGCGAGGTCGGCCAGGATGCGGCGCAGCTCGCGGATATCGGCATCGATGCTGTCCAGTGCATCGCGCACCTGCAGCGCCACGGCGGTGTCCATGATGTCCTGCGTGGTGGCACCCCAGTGGACGTAGCGACCGGCTTCACCGCACATTTCCACCAGCTGATGCACCAGCGGCAGGATCGGATAGCCGACAATGTCGGTTTCCTCGCGCATGTGGTCGAAGTCGATCCGCTCGATGCGCGATTCCCGGGCGATGGCTTCGGCGGCATCCGCGGGAATGACGCCGACGCGGGCTTCGGCCTTGGCCAGGGCGACTTCGACGTCGATGTATCGCTGGACCAGCGCGCCGTCCGAGAAAATCTCGCGCATGGCCTTGGTGCCGAAGGCATCTCGGAACAACGCGGAATCGACAACGGTGCTGGCGGCGGGAATCGTGTAGTTGGGCATGGTGCGACCTTGTGGCAATCGTGCAGAAATTCGTATATGTTCGAACATATGCACCATTAAATATGTTCGAACATATTTGAGAAATCAGTGTTAACCCTGAAATGGTGCACGTGCAGTGAAAGGGCCAATGAGCAAGACAAATTCCGCAGAGATCAGCCGCGCGCTGCTGGACGGCATCACCACGGGCCGTTTCCCGGTAGGCGCCCTGCTGCCTACCGAGTTCGAGCTATGCGAGCAATTCCAGGCCAGCCGCTACACGATTCGGGCGGTGTTGCAGGAGTTGCAGGACATGGGGCTGGTGTCGCGCCGCAAGAACGTGGGCACGCGCGTGGAGGCCACCCGGCCGAAAGCCGTGTTCAAGCCGACATTGGCGTCGGTGGAAGACCTGATGCAGTTTGGTGAAGCGCACCGCCGCGTGGTGCAGTCGGTGGAGACTGTAACCGCGCCAGCCGAAGTGGCAGCCGACCTGGGCGGCGCACCCGATACGCAGTGGCTGCGCATTTCCAGCGTCCGGCTGGACGATGGTGACAGTGCTGCGCCGATGGCGTGGACCGACATCTATGTCGATGCCAGCTATGCCGATATCGGAGCCACTGTGCGTGATACACCCGACGTGCTGGTCAGCTCATTGATCGAATCACGTCATGGCCGCCCGATTGCGGAGATCGAACAGGAGGTGCGCGCCTCGACGCTGCAGGATGCGCGCATTGGCGATGCGCTTGGGCTCGAACTGGGCGCGCCGGTCCTGAAGATCGTGCGTCGCTATTTCGATGAGGCCGGTGAAACGTTCGAGGTATCGGTAACGATCCATCCGGCAGAGACGTTCTCGGTCACCACGCGCATGAAGCGCACCGCAGGGTAACCCGCGCCGATGGCCTCGGCGCGGACTCGGGCCAACGTCAGAACGCCGAGCGCACCACCCCGCCATCGGCACGCAATGCCGCGCCATTGGTGGCCGCCGATGCGGGCGAGCAGACATAGACGACCAGGTTCGCCACTTCCTCCGGTGTGATAAAGCGCTTCAGCAGCGACGAGGGACGAGCCTGTTCGAAAAACTGCTTCTGGAAGGCTTCGAACGACTGGCCACCGGACAGCTTCTCCACAAAATCGCTGACGCCTTCCGAGCTTGTCGGTCCTGGCAGCACGGCATTCACCGTGACACCGGTGCCCGCGCACGATTCCGCCAAGCCGCGCGAGATGGCGAGCTGTGCGGTCTTGGTCATGCCGTAGTGGATCATCTCGACGGGAATCTGAACGCCGCTCTCGCTGCTGATAAATACGATGCGTCCCCAGTTTTTCTTCTTCATCGCAGGCAGGTAGGCGCGCGACAGCCGTACACCAGACATGACATTGACGTCGAAGAACATCTGCCAGTCAGCGTCGGGGATGTCCTCGAACGGCTTGGGGTCGAACATCCCGAGATTGTTGACGAGGATGTCGACCGTGGGAAACTTTGCGACCAAACCTTCCACGCCTGCAACGGTCGACAGGTCGCCTGCATAGCCGTGCACGCGCGCGTTGGGCACCGTGGCCGCCAGTTTATCGAGCGCCTCGGCCACGGAACGATCCGATCGCCCGTTCAGGATGACTTCCGCGCCTTCGCGTGCCAGTCCTGCCGCGATGGCAAATCCGATACCCTTGCTCGATCCGCTGACCAGCGCCAACTTGCCTTGAAGTTGATAGTCCATATCCATCCTTTCTGTGCGGCGATGGGACAGGACACATGGCCTTTCCGCGTTCGGTCCGCTTGATTTGCCTGATGCGTCAGGCCGCCAAATGCGTCACTACTGAAGCACAACCATCGATCACGCTAGCCACCATGCGGCGACGCGGACTCCAGTCCGCCCAGGCAGAGCGTGAACAATCCCAGCCTGCCTCTGACACCGAGCGTGCGATAGATGCTGGCAACACACGTCAGCACCTCGCGCTGGTTCATGCCTGTCCGATCCGCAATCTGCGCTTCGGATGCCGACGTCAATAATAGAAAAAGCACATCGCGTTCGGAAGACGCCAATGCGTCCACCACGGTATCGGGCAGTAGCAAGCCGCAGCGATTGTGGTGCAGGTCCGTGACATCCTGGGCGATGCCGAGTCGTAGCTGGTTGGCTTCCAGCCATCGCGCGGACCATCGGAAATGAACATCGGCACCACTGCGGTGCTGATAGCGGTTTTCGAATCCCTCGCGACGCTTGCCGGCCAGGACTTGTTGGGCCTCGTTCAGCGTCTTTGTACGATCGCCCGGGACCACGAGATCAAGGATGGGAAGACCAATGAGGTCGGACGCCGCAAAACCCAGCGTGGCCGAGCAGTTCCGGTTGACGTACTGAATCTTCCCGGAGGCATCTACCAGGAAGACATTCTGGATCGAACGATCCGCGATCTCGAGCAGCGACGATTCGCCTGAAAGATCCGCCATACCCCGGTCAGGTCAGAAATTGAGTAATGGCGATATTACACAGAATGATTCGGTATCAGAACCGCCGCACGATATTTGATGCGCCGTTCACCGCACAGCAACACCCCGACAGATATCTATCGTTGAAACGTCTTGCAGATCAGATGGAAGCGAAGTGCATTTGCATTTCGAACGTGCGTTTCTAGGCTGGAGCCATTGCCCGGACCCGCATCCACATGTCCCGCGTGCAAGAACAAGAAACAACAAATGGGGGGCCTGCGATGACAACGCGCACGGCAGCAGACACCACCTCGCCAAACCAGATTGCGATCGTTTCGATGATCCTTCTGGTCTGGCTCACGGCCTTCCACTCCATTCCCGCCCTCGCCGCCAAGGAATATGCGCCGGTGGGCGGAGGCGGCGACTCCAGTGCCCGGGATGTATGCCCTGCCGGCCAGTTCCTGATTGGCATGCGCGTGCGTTCGGGTGCGTGGATGGATCAGATGTCGATTACCTGCGGCGCCATCAACCCTGACGGTTCGATCGGCACGCAGTCGAATGGGCCAACGCGCGGCGGAAATGGGGGCGGCCCCTCTCAAGGTACGTGCGGCGCCGGCAAAATCGTGTCGGGCCTCGGCATGTTATTCACTGAGGGGAATCGTCAGGTCCTGACCATCGATCTGAATTGCCGCTCCACCACTGGCCCGGATCGCAGCAATTTCAGGCTCGGTCAGGAGCCTCCGGGATTTTCCCGTTTCCCCACCGAGATTCAGCCGTGCCCGAACGGCGAGGCGGCCGTCGGTGTGCAAGGTCGATACGGCCGGCACGTCAATGCGTTGGGATTGATTTGCGGCACTTTCGCGCAGGTGGTTCCCGGTACAGGACCTGGGACCGGATCAACCGGGTCAACCGGAACAGGATGCGCGGGCCTGTCCGGCGACGACCTGGAAATGTGCACCGAGCACAATACCTATCGCGCCAGGCACGGCGTGGCGCCATTGACGTGGTCGACCGAACTGGCCAATAACGCGAAGGCATGGGTGGCCGGCTGTCACAAGGCCAAGAACGCCAACAACGACGAGTATTTCTGCCACCAAAGTCCGCGCGGATGTGGGACCGATCCCAATTATCGTTATGGCGAGAATCTCTCGTTCGGCTGGCCCAGCCGCACCGCGAAGGAAGCTGCCCGGCAGTGGTATTGCGAGAGCAATGTTTACAACTTCGACAACCCCTCCCCGAAACTGGCGGGGGAAGACGATTCGGGATCGGTATTCGGAGACGCCTGCAACCCTGCGAACAACCCCAAGAAAGTGACCGGCCATTTTACTCAGGTGATATGGCGCGCGACCACGAAGCTGGGCTGCGCCAAGAACACCTGCTCGCAGGGTCAGACGCAAGGCACGCTCTGGGCCTGCGAATATGACCCGACCGGAAATTTCAATGCCGCAGAACCTGGCGTGCTGGCGCAGAACGTGCCGAAACCGATCCAGGGACTGGCCCCGATGATGGCGTTGGGCCGAAGCACCTCGCCCCAGACGAACACGTCCATCATCTCGGACGTCGATCTCTATGACATCCCAGGCGGCGTCGGTCGGGTAATCGGCATTCTCAGACAAGGCCAGATCCTGCGCCTCTACGAATGCAAGGCCGACGACTGGTGCAGGGTCGAGGGAGGCTGGGTCTGGGGATCGTTCCTCGTGCGCAGCCACATTCACTAGCCGCGCAGCCGTTCACTCTGGCTGCGGATTCGCCCCGATCCTCTCGAATTGCGCAAACTGGCCGACCAGCTCGCCCTTACCGACGGACCTTCCTGCGAGGTGACCGAACGCATGGCCGCCTGACCTCCGCGCTTCGACACCTGAAAGCACGTTTCACATTGCGGGATTTGCGCCGGATTTCTCCGGCGCGATGTTTTCGTGGCCTGAAAAATCGTTCCACATCGCGAAATACAAGAGCTATCTCGTTGAAATATAACGATTAATTAAGTCTTATGTCTTATATAAGACCTTGTTGCAACGCATCAAGCGAGGACTACAATTTTGTCCATGCGGTTCGCTTCGACAAACCGTGAAGCACCCCCAAAAACTTTTTGCGGAAGCGCTCAAGCCCTTAGGAGAGACACATGGCCCAATATCAAGACGACATCAAGGCAGTTGCTGGTTTGAAGGAAATGCAGGGCAGCGCTTGGGATGCCATCAATCCCGAATACGCCGCGCGCATGCGCGCCCAGAACAAGTTCAAGACGGGTCTGGACATCGCCAAGTACACGGCCAAGATCATGCGCGCCGACATGGCCGCCTATGATGCCGACTCGTCCAAGTACACGCAGTCGCTGGGTTGCTGGCACGGCTTCATTGGCCAGCAGAAGATGATCTCCATCAAGAAGCACTTCAAGAGCACCGAACGCCGTTACCTGTACCTGTCGGGCTGGATGGTCGCAGCGCTGCGCTCGGAGTTCGGCCCGCTGCCGGACCAGTCGATGCACGAAAAGACGTCGGTGACCGCGCTGATCCGCGAGCTGTACACGTTCCTGCGCCAGGCCGATGCCCGTGAACTGGGCGGCCTGTTCCGCGAACTGGACGCTGCCACTGGCGCTGCCAAGGCTGCGATCCAGGAAAAGATCGACAACCACGTGACGCACGTGGTGCCCATCATCGCAGACATCGACGCAGGTTTCGGCAATGCCGAGGCAACCTACCTGCTGGCCAAGCAGTTCATCGAAGCCGGTGCCTGCTGCATCCAGATTGAAAACCAGGTGTCCGACGAGAAGCAGTGCGGCCACCAGGACGGCAAGGTCACCGTGCCGCACGAGGACTTCCTGGCCAAGATCCGCGCCATTCGCTACGCGTTCCTGGAACTGGGCGTGGACGACGGCATCATCGTGTCGCGTACCGATTCGCTGGGTGCCGGCCTGACCAAGCAAATCGCCGTGACCCACACGCCGGGCGACCTGGGCGACCAGTACAACTCGTTCCTCGATTGCGAAGAACTGACCCCGGACCAACTGGGCAACGGTGACGTGATCATCAAGCGCGATGGCAAGCTGCTGCGTCCGAAGCGCCTGCCGAGCAACCTGTTCCAGTTCCGCGCCGGTACGGGCGAAGCACGTTGCGTGCTGGACAGCATCACCGCGCTGCAGAACGGCGCCGACCTGCTGTGGATCGAAACCGAAAAGCCGCACATCGCGCAGATCGGCAACATGGTCAAGGAAATCCGCAAGGTGATCCCGAACGCCAAGCTGGTGTACAACAACAGCCCGTCGTTCAACTGGACCCTGAACTTCCGCCAGCAGGCCTACGACGCGATGCAAGCCGCAGGCAAGGATGTGTCGGCCTACGAACGCAGCCAACTGATGAGCGTGGAGTACGACAACACGGAACTGGCGAAGCAAGCCGACGAGAAGATCCGTACGTTCCAGGCCGATGCCGCACGCGAAGCCGGCATCTTCCACCACCTGATCACGCTGCCGACGTACCACACCGCCGCACTGTCCACGGACAACCTCGCCAAGGAATACTTCGGCGACCAGGGCATGCTCGGCTACGTGGCTGGCGTGCAGCGCAAGGAAATCCGCCAGGGCATCGCCTGCGTGAAGCACCAGAACATGTCCGGCTCGGACATCGGTGACGACCACAAGGAATACTTCAGCGGCGACGCCGCCCTGAAGGCAGCGGGCAAGGACAACACGATGAACCAGTTCTGATCGCGTCTGTTCCGGTAGTACGTTCCAAGAAAAACGCCAACCTTCGCGGGTTGGCGTTTTTTTATTGCATCGATCGCATCGACATATGGCAGGACCTACAGCGCCGTGATGACCTTCGACCGATCGATCGCATCGAGCGTCGCGCAACCCATCAGGGCCATGGCGATTTCGAATTCGGTTTGCAGCAACGTCAGCATGTGGGCTACGCCCGGCATGCCACCCACGGCCAGTGCATGCAACACGGGCTGACCGATCATGACGGCGGAGGCACCGAGCGCGATGGCCTTGAACACATCGGTCCCGCGTCGGACACCGCCATCGAGCAGTACAGGCACTGCGCCGTTGACCGCCGCCACCACACCCGGCAGGCAATCCAGCGTCGCCGGTACGGTATCGAGCGTGCGGCCTCCATGATTCGACACGATGATGCCTGCCGCACCAGCCTCGATGGCGCGCGGCACATCCAGCGGATTGAGCAGGCCCTTCACCACGACGGGCAAGCGGGTTTCACGGCACAGCGCCTGCAGGGTAGCCCACGTGGGCGCGTTGTCGAGCAACCCCTTGAAGACCGGACTGCCGTTGCGCGCATCGAATGTCGGCATCGGCGCCATGCCATCGAGATTGACGGGGCGGACATCGGGCGGCAACCGGAAGCCCGCGCGTTGTTCGATATTGCGCACGCCGCTGATCGTGGCGTCGATGGTCAGGACCAGCGCCTTGTATCCCGCGTTTTCCGCCCGTCTCACCAGTGTCAGCGTGTCTTCCCATCGCGGTTGGAAATAGAGCTGGAACCAGACTGGCGCACTGCCGATGCGCGCCACTTCCTCAAGCGGCGTGCTGGCCTGCGTACTGACCGTCATCCACGTGCGCGTCAGCGATGCGGCCTGCGCGGTTGCCAGCTCGCCCGCCGGGTACACCAGCTTGTGATACGCGGTGGGTGCAATCAGGATGGGCGATTCGAGGACTTCACCCAGCAGCATGGATCGTGCGGAAGCATTGGAGAAATCGGCCAACGCACACGGCATCAGCTTGACCCGGTCGAACGCGGCGCGGTTGTCGCGCTGCGTCACGCCATCGGCGGCGGCGCCCGAGATGTAGGCTCGAATCGGCGCGTCCACGCGTTCGTGGAAGCGACGTTCGTAGTCGTCCAGCGAAACGGTGTCAGGGGGAATGTGCATGCTGCTCACAGTTCGGCCCAGCGACGCAGCAGGTTGTGATAGTGGTTGACCAATGCCAGCACGGATGCCTGGTCATCGCCGAGCCGCTGGCGAATATCGATGATCGCGAGATCCAGTTCGTAGAGCATGCTGCGCTGCCCATCGTCCTTGACCATGGACTGCGCCCAGAAGAACGATGCCCATCGCGCGCCCTTGGTCACGGGCGTGACCTCATGCAGCGAGGACGAAGGATAGACCACCATGTGCCCCGCCGGCAGCTTGACGGTGTGCGAGCCATAGAGATCCTTGATGACCAGTTCGCCACCCTCGTATTCATCGGGATCGGAGAGAAACAGCGTGCTCGATACATCGGCACGGATACGCATGCCGCCCGAGCCCGGCACGGTGCGGATCGCGTTGTCCACGTGGCTGCCGAACGTCATGGCCGTGTCGTAGCGATTGAACATCGGCGGCAACACGCGCAGCGGCAATGCCGCAGAGTGATACGTGGCGTTCCCACCGAGCACGGTAAGGATCAGTTCCCCGAGTTCACGGGCCTCGGCGCTGTCCACCGGCAACTGGAGATTGTGTTTGGATTTGGCAGCGAGATCGCCCGCCGTGACGCGCCCGTCCACCCATGGCGAGCTTTCGAGCCGTTCCCTGCAATAGCGGATCTGTTCGGGCGTCAGGACATCTGGAATCTGTACGAGCATGATGCGTTCGGAGGTAAGCAGGTGGAGGGGCGCGGACTCCGTATGGTAGCGGCTCCGCCCCCCCGGGCCTTGCGTCTGCGCAAAGCCCGGCAATCGCCACGCAGTTGCCCGTGATCAGAACGTCATGCCAACGTTCAGCAGCACCGTCCGACGTGAAGTCGGAACCGCACGCACGGCACCAAACGACGACTGATAGTTCAGATGGTTCGTCAGGTTGTAGCCATTGAGCGAGATACGGTACTTGCCCTGCCTGTACGCGATCATTGCGTCGAGCGAGAAGTTGTCCGGCATCTTGGCGGTGTTCGCCGAATCCGCCCAGTAGCCCGTGGCGTACTGCAGTCCACCGCCGATCGTCAGTTGGCCAGGCACCGGCAGCAGCGAGTGCGGAATGTCATAAGCCGTCCACAGCGTGATGTTGTGCTTCGACACGCCCGGCGCCGTGTTGCCGACGGTTGTCGCCGTGGAGGCCGACGTGACTTCGCCGTTCAGATAGGCATACGCCACGCTAGCCGTCCAGCCACCGACGATACGACCACTCAGGCCAAGCTCGACGCCACGAATACGCCGGCCTTCGCCAGAATCGGAGAAGCCATTGGTGATGTCGCCGGTCGCAGGGTCCACCGTGTACGCATTGCTCTTCTTGGTCTGGAACAGCGCACCGGTCAGGCCGAGCCGCTTGTCGAGGAAGTCCAGCTTGGCGCCAACCTCGATGGTGTCAGCACGCTCGGGCTCGTTGCTGAAGCCATTCTGCGGCACTTCGGAACCCACGCCGCCCACTGCCACGGCGATATCCGTACCCACCGGACGATACGTGCGCGAGAACGACGTGTAGAACATGTAGTCCTTGGTCGGCTCCCAGATGGCGCTGATGGCCGGGCTCAGCTTCTTCGAGTCTGCGCTGCCGCCCAGCGTCGATGCGCTGGTGGCGTATTCGCTGCGGAAGTAGTCCCAGCGCAAGCTGCCCAGCAGCGAGATCTGGTCGTTGAAGTAAACGCGGTCGCTCATGAACACGCCCACGTTGGTGGCGTTGGCGTCGCGCGTGTTGTTGTAGGCAACCGTCGCATTCGGGCTGTTGTAGAACACCGGGTTGACCACGGTCTGGTTGTTGTTGCGGCCCGTCCAGCTACCCTGGTCGCGATGATCTCGCTGGTAGATCGTGTCGAGACCGACCATCGCCTTGTGGCGGATGCTGCCGGTCATGAACTCGCCCTTGGCGCTCAACACGTTCTGCACACCCCAGCCGCGCTGCAGGTAGGTGGTGCCTCCGCCCGCGCCATACGGCAGCGCGACGTTGCGTCCCGACAGCAGCGTCTGCAGGTTGGCGTACGTCAGCGAGGCCGGATTGGTTGACGAGAAATCGCGCTCGTAGAAGCTGAAGCGCGTGTCATTGCTGATGGTGATGCCGTTATCGAGCCGGGTCGAGAAGTTCGACGAGACGATGTGCGCATCGGTGGTATCGCGGTCGGTGTTGCGCACGTACGAGGTGGACGACGAGATGCCCGGCACGCCGTATTGCGTGAGCGGACGCAGGATGCCATCGGACCCCGCGGCCAGCGGCACGCCGAAATCAGGCGCGCCACTGCGATGCAGGTACGAATAGTTCAGGTGCCATTCCGTGCTGGTGCCCAGGCCCGTACCGAAGTCGATGGCGACGCCGCGGCGGTCATCGTCCACGTTGTTGCGATCGGCCACGCGTCCGTTCTGGAACATGCCGTTGATGCGCAGGGCCGAGGTGTCGTTTAGCTTGAAGTTGCTGTCCAGCGTCGTGCGATAGGTGGCATCGGAGCCGATGCCCTGATCGATGCTGGTGCTGGTGTTGAGGTTGGCTTTCTTGGTGGTCTGGTTGATCAGGCCACCCACGTTACCCACGCCGAAGCTCTCGCCCGACGGCCCCTTGATGACTTCGACGCTTTCCGTATTGAACGCATCGCGCTTGTACGCGCCAAAATCGCGCAGGCCATCCACGTAGATATCGCCCTTGGCCGAGAGGCCGCGAATCCGGAACTGGTCGCCGTTCTGGCCGCCGTTGCCTTCGCCTGTGGAGATCGTGATGCCCGGCACGTTCTTGAGGATCTGCTCCAGCGACGTGGCGTGCTGCTGCTCGATGACTTCCCTCGGCACCACGTTGATGGTCTTGGGCGTTTCCTTGACCGTTTCCGGCAGCCGCGAAATGCCGAGCGATGCATCGTTCGTGTTTTCAATGCCACGACCGGTGACCGTGACCTGCGGCAGCACGTTGCCGCTGGCCGCGCCGGATACCGATTCGGTGGCGGACTGGGCATGGACGGCGAGCGGGAACAGGACGAGACCGGCGGACGCACCCGAGACCAACAGGCGGATGGCATTGGCTATTTTTCTTTGCTGCACGGAAAACTCCAGAGGAAGGACATTCGGTCTTGACGTGCAGCCGAGCCTTCGCTGGAGCAATCACCCTCCCCGTCAAAAGAGGTCATCACCGCAAATCGACGCCGCCAGACAGCGGGCATACCCGTCAAAATGCGAATGATTACTATTTGGTGTTGCTGGGATTTGTTGAATTGTGGCGAAATGTGGCAACGCCGGATCGGCTACCACGTTTCGCCACAATCGCCGCTTAGATTGGCAGTTCGATGACGGCACGCAGGCCGCCCGTCTCCCGGTTATGCAACGTGACATCGCCGCCATGCGCGCGAATGCACGATCGTGCAATCGCCAGGCCCAGGCCAAGACCGCCGGTCTCGGTGCTGCGGGCCGCATCGAGCCGCGCAAAGGGCTCGAAGACCTGTTCCAGATGTTCGGGATCGATACCCGGCCCGCTGTCATCCACCTCGATGCGCAACGCTCCCGGTACAGCATCGGACCGGACCTTGACGCGAACTTCGCCAAAGCGCGTCGCATTGTCGATGATGTTGCCCAGTCCACGCTTCAGATGCACAGGGCGGCAGCGATACAACACGTCAGAGGCCAGTTCGCTCTTGAAGCTCACTGATCGTCCCTGAATGGTCTGCTGATCGACTACCTCTCGGACCAGTTCCTCGAAGCACACGTCTTGCGTCGGCTCGCGCAGGGCATCGTCACGCGCAAAGCCCAGGATTTCCTCGACCATGATGCTCATCTCGTCCAGCGTCTGCACCATGGCATCGCGCAGCGGTTCATCATCGATGAACTCCGCGCGAATGCGCAAAGACGTCAGCGGGGTGCGCAGATCGTGGCCGATGGCCGCCACCATCTGCGTGCGGCCGTTCACGAAGCGCGTGAGACTGGCCTGCATGTCGTTGAATGCCTGCGTAATCTCGCGGATGCCGCTGAGTCCGTCAGGCGCGGGCAGGATGACCTGTTCGCCACGACTCACGCGCTTCGATGCTTCCGTCAGATTCCTGAGCGGACGCATGATGCGACGGCCAAACAGCAGCGCGATCAGCGCGGTGGGCAACATGCCCACGAGCAACGAGAAACTCAATACGCGCGACCAGTGCGCAGGCAACATCGTCGGCAGACTGCGGCTCAACAGCCATTGACCATTCGGCAGCCTGACGTCGATGTCGAGTCCCCATGCGTGATCGCTCCGGAACGCATGGTCGAGCCCGTTCCGGTGCGCGGGACGCCCGCCTTCGAGCGCGCCCGGCCCCACCCGCTCCAGCCGCACATACACCGGCACATCGTTCGATATCCCCAGCAACGTGCGCAGTCGCTTGGCTATCGCCGCTTCCTGTTCGCCAGTCTCCGGAAAGCCGGCCAAGGGATGGATGGCCAGCGTGAACGTGGTATCGGGCAGGCTGATGTCCTTGAGCACGGCCTCGGCGTCGGCAGAGCGCTCGGCTACCCGATAGGCCGACAGCACGCGTGTTTCGATGGTGCGAATCGATAGCGGATGGATGGTCGCGTTGTCCGCGCGCCACCACGTCAGCGCCACCACGGCAATCACGTGCGCGGCAACGAGCGCGAGGAGCCACAGGGCAATCAGTTGCCCCGACAAACTGCGCGGCAACCACTTCATACCGGCTCGGCCAGCACCCGGCTCGTCAGCAGGTAGCCGTCGCCGCGCACCGTCTTCAGCATTTCCGGACGCCGGGGGTCCGGCTCCAGTTTCTTGCGCAGGCGGCTGACCTGACTGTCGATGCTGCGATCGAATGTGGCGGTATCGGACCGCTGCGTGAGATTCAGCAACTGGCTGCGACTCAGCACACGATTGGCGTTCTCCACCAGCGCGCGGAGCAGATGGAATTCGGCGGTGCTGATCGGCACATCGGTGTCGGAGGGGTTCCGGAGTTCGCGGGATCGCGTATCAAACGTCCATCCGCCAAAGCTGAATCGATACTCGGGCTGCGCAGGAGGAAGCGCCATATCGCGATGTTCCGCGGGTCGATTGCGCCGGAGCACACTGCGAATCCGGGCCACCAGCTCGCGCGGATCAAAAGGCTTCACCACATAGTCGGACGCGCCGATTTCCAGGCCTGCGATGCGATCGGCCTGTTCGGCCACAGCCGTCAGCAGAATGACTGGCGTGCCCACACGCTCGGACACAAAGCGGCACAACGACAGGCCGTCTTCGCCGGGAAGCATGATGTCCAGCACGATCAGGCTGAAAGAACGTTCCTCCAGCCGTTGCCGCATGGCCTTGCCGTCGCCCACGGTCTCGACTTCGAACTCGAAGCGGCGGAAGTATGTGGCCAATGGGTCACGAATATTGATGTGATCGTCGACGATCAGAATGCTGGGACGCGCGTCCATACCCCTCGAACTTACAAATAAGAATCATTTCCCGCGATTCTAGCTTAACTACTATGCCGCGCCGACGCGCCTGGCGCCGTACAGGGAGCACGCAAGCGCGCCGTTCCTGTCACGGTCTGATGCTTTGGTGTTGGAGGCCACACAGCTTAATGTTCGATTAAGGTCCATTCGATAGTCTCGGGAAAAACGTGCCGGCCTGTGGTCTCACGGGTCCGTCGCGATCGACATCACCGTTTCCTGACACTCATTGATGCTGCAACGAGAGGCCCAGCGCCCCCCGCTTATTTCGCATGACGTACCGTTGCCCCGTTATCGGCCGCTCGCAACGGGCAACGCCTATCTGATGTGGATTGCGGTGTTTGTCGGCGTGGCGCTCGTACTCTGGTTTGGCACGCTGGGGTTGCGCCATCTGGTGGGTCCGGACGAAGGCCGCTACGCAGAGATTTCGCGCGAGATGCTCACCACCGGCGACTGGGTGACCATCCGCTACAACGCACTCAAGTACTTCGAGAAGCCGCCCTTCCATATGTGGGCAACGGCGGTCGCCTACGCGCTGTTCGGCATCGGCGAATGGCAGGCGCGTCTGACCGTGGCACTGGCCGGGCTGCTGGGCATTGTCATGACGATGCTTGCCACCTGGCGCTGGTTCGGCGTGCGTGCCGCAGCGTTTGCGGGACTGGCACTGCTGGCCGCGCCCATGTGGAGCGTGGCGGCGCACTTCAATACGCTCGACATGACCCTGGCCGGCGTCATGTCATGCATCCTGGCCTGCATGCTGATCGCCCAGCACCCCGATAACACCGCGTCCCAACGCAGGACATGGATGCTGGCGAGCTGGGCGGCGATGGGGGTGGCGATCCTGACCAAGGGTCTTGTCGGTATCGCACTGCCGGGCCTGGTCCTTGTGGTCTATACCTGCATCACGCGCGACTGGAACCTGTGGCGACGCCTGTACCTGCTTCCTGGTGCCGCGCTCATGGTGGCGATCAGTGCGCCGTGGTTCTATCTGGTTTCCACCCGCAATCCCGAGTTCCTGCACTTCTTTTTCATCCACGAGCACTGGCAGCGCTACACCTCCAACCTGCATGCGCGGGGCGGACCGATCGTGTACTTCGTGCCCCTGATTCTTGGTGGATTCCTGCCATGGGTCGGCCTGTTTCCGCGCATCTGGGCCGCCATCCGCCTGCCCGCCGCGCATCGCCGGACAACGTTCCGCCCGGCCCTGATGGCCGGGATCTGGGCCATCGCGATCTTCACGTTCTTCAGCCTTTCGCATTCCAAGCTGCCCGGCTATATCGTGCCCGTGTTTCCGGCACTGGGCATCCTGGCGGGCGTGGCGCTCGACAAGATCGACGCCCGCGCATGGCGCAAGCAGTTGATGGGCATGGCCGTGCTGACCAGTTGTGGCCTGCTGGCCAGCCCCGTGGTGGCCACGCTCAACGCCAACCACACGCCCAACATGTTCTGGCGCGCCTATGCGATCTGGGCCGCGCTGGCGTTCGTGGTGATGCTCTTGTCCATCGCCGTCTCGTTCATCTTGCTCCATCGTGGCGTGCTGCGCAGCGTGGCCGTGTACGCGCTCGGGATGTACGTCGGCTTCACCGTGGCGCTGCTCGGCCATGAAACGGTCGGCGGCCCGGCGTCCGGCGCCAGCCTCGCGCCACAGATCAAGCAGGTGCTGAGACCCGGCATGAAGCTGTACGCTGTGGAAATGCTCGACCATACGCTGCCGTTCTATGTGGGGCATCCGCTGACGATGGTGGGCTCGGCGGACGAACTGACCTTCGGCACCGAGATGGAACCGCAACGTGCGGTGCCTGACATTGCCGCGTTTGCGAAGGACTGGGCCGGCAAGGCTCCGGCGCTCGCCGTGATGTCGCCCCAGACCTATCTGGAACTCTCGCCAGCCTTGCGCTTCTATGTCGTGGACCGCGACTGGCGCCGGGTGGTCGTGAGCAACAGACCCGTACCGCACCCCTCCCGCTGAATCCTTTTCCGTTCACTCCATTTTTCGAATTTCTTATGCAGCAAAAGCGAGTCCTGATCCTTGGCGTCAATGGCTTCATCGGCCACCATCTGACGCGCCGCATCCTCGAAACCACTTCGTGGGAGGTCTACGGCATGGACATGGCCTCCGACCGCCTTGGCGATCTGGTGAACCACCCCCGCATGCATTTCTCCGAGGGTGACATCACCATCAACAAGGAATGGGTCGAGTACAACATCCGCAAGTGCGATGTCATCCTGCCGCTCGTGGCCATCGCCACCCCGGCCACCTATGTGCGCAATCCCCTGCGCGTGTTCGAGCTGGACTTCGAAGCCAACCTGCCCATCGTGCGCAGCGCCGTGAAGTACGGCAAGCACCTCGTCTTCCCCTCGACCTCCGAGGTCTACGGCATGTGCACGGACGACGAGTTCGACCCCGAAGCCTCGTCGCTGGTCTACGGCCCGATCAACAAGCCGCGCTGGATCTACGCCTGCTCCAAGCA